>Ga0256839_1000275_pt1 | contig 66518 bp, 58 predicted proteins | sample 354166metaG_FD_185968 | JGI IMG/M metagenome (GOLD analysis project Ga0256839, IMG submission 185968) | Hydrothermal vent microbial communities from Mid Atlantic Ridge, Atlantic Ocean - 354-166 | ecosystem: Environmental > Aquatic > Marine > Hydrothermal vents | place: Atlantic Ocean: Mid...
TTCTAAACGGCAATAGCAATGCAGCCACAACCGCTACACAGCTAAAAGCAATTGGTCTAAAGAATCTCAATCCAAACTTTGATTACACGGAAGCATTAAAAAAAGGTAATTACAAAAATAAATCAAAGGTCGATGTGATTAAAGAGATGCAACGAATTATTGATTTAGAAAACGGTGGAAACATAGAAACAGCCGGCTCTATTACACTGTTTTGGCTGTTCTTGTTTGGCATTATTGCCTTACACCGACGAAACCGTTTAATTAGAATCCATTCTGTTAGTCATGCCGAGAAGCGTTGAGCCTAGCTATTACACAACGATTTAATCACTTACATGCTCAGCAATTTTTTTAATAAAAACAAAAAAAGCTGGATAGAATCCCTACGGTTTAGCCTTGCCCGCCCCGATGCTTTATTACAGCTCGCATTATTGGGGTTGATTACAGGTTTATTAGCGGGCGGGGTCATCGTTATTTTTCGCCTTGTGGTAGAGGGGGCACAAGAATATTTACTCCCTGCCAATAACCCTGATAACTACGAAGCACTAAGTACGCTTTTACGCGTTCTATTCCCTATAATTGCCAGCCTACTCTTGGCATTAATGTTTTATAAAAGTGCCAAAGGCATTCGTGTTTTAGGCATTGCTCGTGTTATGGAGCGGATGGAATATCACCAAGGTTATTTAACCGTGCGAGAGTTTTTCTTGCAGTTTATCGGCTCGGGAATTGCCATTATTGGTGGTCATTCAGTCGGACGTGAGGGCCCGCATGTTCATTTAGGCGCGACCTCAGGTAGCTTGTTTGGTCAATACTTAAAACTGCCCAATAACAGTATTCGCACCTTAGTTGCCAGTGGTGCGGCGGCTGGAATTGCAGCATCATTCAATACGCCTTTAGCGGGTGTTATTTTCGCGCTTGAAGTGATTATGGTGGAATACACACTGGCAAGTTTTGTGCCCGTCATGTTGGCATCAGTTTCTGCTAATGCTTTATCAGTTGCTATATTAGGTAACCAGCCAGCTTTTATTATTCCTGATTTAGATTTTACATCATTTTCAGAACTGCCCATTTTATTAGTATTAGGCGTTGTTATCGGCGCAGTAGCGGCATTTTTTAACCACACCTTAGGTTTTATCGCAAGTAAATCACAGGGCATCGAAATTTGGTGGCGGGTTATTTTAGCGGGTTTTCTTATTGCTGCAATGGGATTAATCTTTCCCGAAGTTTTAGGCATTGGTTATGACACAGTCAATAAAACCTTACTCAGCGAGTTTTCAATCGTTGCTTTATTAGGGCTTACATTTGCAAAATTGCTTGCTACCAGTATCAGTATTGGCCTAGGTGTGCCCGGCGGGATGATCGGCCCAGCCTTTTTTATTGGTGCAACTTTAGGCAGCTGTATTGGCTACTTAGCCTCTTACTTATTTGGCTTTGATAACGCGCACATTGGCTTTTTCGCACTACTAGGAATGGGCGCGATGATGGGTGCAAGCTTGCAAGCACCGTTGGCGGCACTCACCGCGATTATGGAGCTAACTTACAACCCCGGTATTATCATGCCTGGCATGTTGACCATCGTTATCGCGCAGCTAACCACTAGCGAAATTTTTAGCAAGTCGTCATTGTTTATCAGCATGTTACGCTCAAACGGCTTAGACTATAACACCAGCCCCGTGACTCAGGTACTCCGTGGAATTGGGGTTGCGAGTGTACTTAATACAAAGTTTGTACGCCATTCAAAAGAGTTAACCCTTGAAGAAGCTAATATTTTAGTTGTTAATAAAAATAAGGACATTGACTGGATCATACTAAAAGATAGTGATGACGAGCTACGCATGATAATGCCGATTAGTGAACTAGCAAAATACTTACAAAGTGATGAGTCTTTAGAAAACACTAGTAATAAGAGTATCGATGAAGATAACAATCCTTTAATAATAGACCTATTCGAAATCCCAGCGCAACGTCTACAACTTAGCCCTATTTCACTCCAGTCAAATTTACAACAAGCACATGAAAGTTTTGAACAAGGCGCTGAAGCACTTTATGTGGTTTTTAATGACAATAAAAAATCTTTAGCTAATGCACGCGTCTACGGCATTATTACTGAAGATATTGTTAAAGCCGCTTATAAACCCAAACGACGTTTGTAATAAATAAATACCTACCTAAATTTGTTTTTAATAGACTCTCCTCTACAAAGCCTTTATTCTCCGCCTCGCTTTTAGGTGCTTCACTCATTCATATGTGTTTGAAGTTAAACGGGAAGCTGGTACGTTAGTTTCTATCTGGGATTAGGATAAGAAGTTCACAAAGCCAGAGCTGCCCCCGCAACGGTAATTGAGTTAAAAATCTGTAAATACCACTGTGTTATTAACATGGGAAGGTCAGATAAAATATCACTCATAAGCCCGGAGACCGGCCTAAAAGGGTGTAATTGTTTAATCAAAGTTGAAAACGATTGCTTTCTAAAATCAGCACGGCGGGTGCTGACAGACTTTTAGGTATTAAAAATGAAAAACAAATTATCGGCCGCAATTAAAACGGCATTCCCTTTATTACTTCTCTTAACTTCAAGCCAACTTGTTACTGCGGAAGAGTCCGTCAGTATTAATAAACAAGGTGGCTTAGAGTTATCTATTACTGCAAATCGTACGCCACAAACGCTTAAAAAGCCTGTCGCTACTATGAGCATTATTACCAAACAAGATATTCAAAAATATCAGGCAACTTCGGTACTTGAATTATTACGTCGTGTGCCGGGCATTAGCATTAAAACTAGCGGTGGATTAGGCAAGCAAACAGGCGTTTCAATGCGCGGAACCAATACTGGGCATTTACTGGTATTGGTTGATGGCATTAAAATTGGCTCTGCAACCTTAGGCGCGGCTTCATTTCAGCATTTGCCCATAAGTGAAATTGAGCGTATAGAAATTGTACGCGGCCCACGCTCCAGCCTGTATGGCTCAGAAGCGATTGGTGGGGTTATTCAAATTTTCACCAGCAAAAGAAAACATAATAAAGTTACTCCTGAATTCTCATTAGGCTATGGCAGTCATAATACGTTAGATATGTCGTTTGGTGTTTCTGGTGGCAATGAAAATAATTGGTTTCAAGTAGGCGCAGGCAAACTTAAAACAGACGGCATTAACGCTCGCGATTCCTACACCGCTTACCCTGCACCGAATTACACACCCACACAGGTGGCTGAAAAAGATAAAGATGGTTACCAACGTACTAGCCTTAGTCTAAACCTAGGTCATCAGTTTGCGAATGGCGTAAAAACTGAATTAAATATTATGGATGCCAGTGGTGATACGCAATACGACGGCGGAACCGTTAATAAAACCGACTTTCACCAACAAGCCATTAGCGCAAAGGTTTCGACTAAAATCGTCCCTCGCTTAAAGCTAACGGGTGTTATTGGTACATCATTAGATGACAACGATAACTTTAAAAATGGGGTTAAATCAAGTACCTTTACCACTCGGAGCAAGTCAGCAAGTATCCTGGCTGATATTGCGATTAACCCAAATAACACATTGATACTAGGCACTGATATTCAAAAGGACAGCGTTGCAGGCACGACAAAATACTCAACAGCATCGAGAAATAATAAAGCTGTGTTTACCAGCTTGCAAAGCACGATTGGGATGCATGATGTAGAAGCTTCGGTGCGCCTTGATGATAACCAACAGTTTGGTAAACACACTACTGGCAACATCGGCATTGGGCATAATTTTGCGAATGGCTTAAGGTTAACCACATCCTACGGTACTGCTTTTAAAGCACCAACCTTTAATGACTTGTACTACCCCAAAAGCGGTAATGCGAATCTAAAACCAGAGAAAAGCAAAAATATTGAGGTTGGCTTAACAAAATCGACCGCTCATGGTGTTTTATCAGGCAGCTTGTTTCAAAATAAAATTAATAACTTAATCGCTTGGACACCAGATGCCAATGGAAAGTACTCCCCTGCTAATGTGGATTCTGTAAAAATTCAAGGTATTGAACTTGGTCATAAGTTGAGCTTGGCTGGTTGGGAAATTAACCCTATTATCAGTTACCTTAAACCAGAGATTACCAACGGTGTTAATAAAGGACAGATTTTAAGGTATCGCCCTCAAAAGCTATTATCTTTAGATGTTGATCGCCAATTTGGAAAATTCAAAATGGGCGCGACGTTACAAGCCGAATCGAAGCGTTTTACAAGTTATCGCACCAGCATGACAGATACAACCAAAACACCACCCGTGACTACGGTAACCCCGAGGGATAAACTAGCTGGGTTCGCAACACTTGATTTACGCACAGAGTACGCGCTATCAAAAGACATTGCTCTAGCATTGAAACTTAAAAATGTGTTGGATACTGATTACAAAACCAATAAAGGCTACAATCAAGATGGTGTAAATGGTATGTTAACAATTAAGTACACACCTAGATAGACAACTGCACCTCTCTTTAAGGAGAACCTGATTAAGTCGATTAGAATTTAGCGCAGAAAAATCTGTCGCTATTTTTCATGAAGTGAGACGTAATAGTTATTCTGCATTCGCTTTTAAGTCATTTGCAAGCAAAGCACTAAGTATTGCGCCGACCTTCGTGGAAAATATCGGCAGATTTGGCAAGCTGAAAATAATTGGACTTGATCAGGGTTTCCTTAATAAACATAGTAGAGGTGCTTAAGGAATAAACTATGAACACTCTAAACAAAACACAAACGGGTATTATTGCCGGCTTGTTATTACTTATTTTAGTCGTGACAAGAACACATCACTTTAGCCATATTCAAGATGCCTCGTGGGCAATATTCTTTTTACTTGGCTTTTATGTGCGTAATGTCATTGGTTTTCCCATTTTCTGGCTAGCCGCATTTGCCGTTGACTTAATTGTGATTGAATCCAAAGGTGGCGAGAGCTATTGCTTTACCGCCTCCTACCCTTTCTTGATTCCCGCTTATGCCTCACTGTGGGCAGCAGGCCGGTGGTTTGCAGGAAATTACAGCGAAAATACGCGCGGGCTGCTCTATTTTATAGTAGCGGCTGTTATCGGTACGGCAGCTTGTGACATATTTTCTAGCGGTGGTTTCTACTGGTTCTCTGGGCGATTTGAGAATACCAATATGACCGAGTTTGCAGGTCGCCTTGCAACCTTTATGCCGATGTTTATGAAAACTACGCTTATGTATTTAAGCATTGCCGCTGTCGTGCATCTCGTAGTTAAACATGCCGGTGGACTGGGTAAAAGCGCAAGCCAAACCTAATTTAACCCTACAAGACATTACCTCAACCTATAAAGGAGTCATATTGACTCCTTTATTGTTTATAGGATTTGAAAATGAATGATATTAACCAACGTCATAACAAACGCATGGAACGCAAAAAAGCGGTTATTGATAAAAACATCGCGGATGCAGACAAAGAAAAAGGCTTATTGCTGGTGCTCACAGGTAACGGCAAAGGCAAGTCCAGCTCCGCCTTTGGCATGGTTGCACGTGCCTTAGGGCACGGCATGAAAGTCGGCGTCTGCCAATTTATAAAAAGCCGCACTGACACCGGTGAAGAAGCCTTTTTTAGCGCCCAACAAAATTGTGACTGGCATGTACTCGGTGATGGATTTACATGGGATACACAAGATAGAACGCAAGATATAGCCACTTCGGAAGCAGGCTGGAAAGTTGCCCAAGACATGCTTACATCCGATGATTATGATCTAGTGGTGCTGGATGAATTAACCTACTTATTAACTAATCACTACTTAGACAGCGATACGGTATTAACTGACATTTCTAATCGCCCAGCGTTACAACACGTTGTCGTCACAGGTCGCGCTGCCACGGATGAGCTTCGCGAGTTAGCTGATACCGTATCTGAAATTGCCGATATTAAACACGCTTACCGCGCTGGAATTAAGGCACAAAAAGGAATCGACTTATAATAGTCATTGCCAACGATTAAAACCTATCCCACATGTTCAACATATCCTTTAATACCTATTCTGGAGAAGACAGTTATTGGCGTTCAAGCCTAGTTGTTGAGTTTGCTTGTTCAGTAAAATTTCTTTGCTCTGGTGATCAAATTTATTTGAATAATCAATACTCTATCGGTAGCAAGTGCATCAACCATAGCTGTGATAGTGTAGCCATCCAAGAGGCTGATGAGGGGTTGGACAGCTGGTTATGTGCAGAATTAAAGACGCTTGATGAAAAATGTCCAACCATCCTCACTGCTGTACATGCACAAAAATATCACTGTGTTAGTGAGTTAGAAAGAGAGGGAATAAAAGTAAGCGCAATTACAACAGCAGGTATAAAAACAAATGCGGTTAATGTGCATCATGATAGAAAACAAAATATCGAAACTGTAAAAATGGGCACAATAAATATTATACTTTGTACCAATATCAACCTTACAGAAACCGCAATGGCACAAACATTAGGAATCATTTACGAAAGTAAAGCTGCACTGTTTTATGATAAAGGCTGGAAAAGTACTTATTCGGATCACATAGCGACAGGAACCGGAACGGACTCTGTCGTCATCGCCTCAAGTATAGATACCGACGTTGCTCAAACAAATTATACAGGCTCTCACTCTGTTTTTGCAGGAATGGTTTCTGAGGTTGTGAGAAGCTCGATTGAGTGCTCGGCAAATAAGATTGAACTAAAACACGATGACTGATTTATGTCTTGTTTAATGGTGCAAGGTACAACCTCTGATGCTGGCAAAAGCATTTTAGTGGCAGGTTTGTGTCGGGTGTTTAAGCGCCAAGGTTTATCAGTCGCGCCATTTAAACCTCAAAATATGGCACTCAATAGCGCGGTAACACCTGATGGCGGTGAAATTGGCAGGGCGCAAGCCTTGCAAGCACAAGCTGCTGGCGTCCCTTTATCTGTTCACATGAACCCTGTGCTACTTAAACCCAATACCGACACCGGTGCGCAGGTGATTATTCAAGGTCACTCCATTGGTAATATTGAAGCTTTGGCGTATCACGACTACAAACCCAAGGCTGCTGAAGCGGTTTTTGATTCGTTTAAAATACTTTCCGAACAATACAATAATATTTTGGTAGAAGGCGCTGGCAGCCCTGCCGAAATTAATCTACGCAAAGGTGATATTGCCAATATGGGTTTTGCTTTGCGCGCCAAGTGCCCTGTAATAATAATTGCAGATATTGATAAGGGTGGCGTGTTTGCCCACTTGGTGGGAACGCTACAACTGTTATCAAAAGAAGAACAAGCGCTCGTCAAAGGCTTTGTAATCAACCGTTTTCGCGGTGATATTGCGCTTCTGCAAGATGGTTTAGACTGGCTTGAAGAGTATACGGGAAAACCGGTATTGGGCGTATTACCGATGTTACACGGCTTGCACCTTGATGCAGAAGATGCTGTGCCAGAAAATATTACAAGTAGTGAGAATAAGTTTAAAATTATTATTCCGCGCTTACCTCACATCAGCAATCACACTGATTTTGAGCCTTTACGCTTACACCCTGAGCTTGACTGCCAATATGTTTCTCATCTTGAAGATATTCCACCTGCTGATTTAATCATTCTCCCGGGAAGTAAAAATGTGGGGTTTGACTTGGCATGGCTTAAATCACAAGACTGGCAAGAGGCAATTAATAAGCACTTGCGTTACGGCGGTAAAGTAATTGGAATTTGTGGTGGCTTACAAATGCTGGGGCATAAGATTCATGACCCACTGGGTATTGAAGGTAAGCCAAAAACGCATATAGGCCTAGGTTTATTAGATTTTGAGACGACCTTACAAGCAAGAAAAAACCTCAGCAATGAAACGGGGAAACTGGCTTTTCTTGGCGAAAATATTAGCGTCAAGGGCTATGAGATACATGCTGGAATAACCACAGGAAACGCTCTAGATAATCCTGCTATTATTTTAGATAACAGCTTAGACAATAAAGCAGACGGCGCAATATCCGATGACCAGCAGATATTTACTTGCTATTTACACGGTTTATTTGATGAGCCAAAAGCACTACAAGCCTTGCTCGATTGGGCAGGTGCAAAAACTATTCAAACCTTTGATATCAATCTCCAACGTGAAAAACAATTAGAACGACTCGCCGATGCAATTGAGGAGCATTTAGACATGGATAACATTTTAGATCTTACGAGAGCACAACAGCAATGAAACCTTTTGTCTGCGTATGGAGCGGTGGCAAAGACGCTTGCTTAGCAATGTATCGGATGAGTCAGTCTGGCATAAACCCCAGCTATTTACTCACCATGATGGAGGCTGATGGTGTCACATCTCGGGCTCATGCACTGCCATTAAAATTACTTGAACAGCAAGCAGCTGCATTAAGCTTACCGTTATTAGCACAGCCTGCTGAGGATTATAAACAAGCTTACCTCGAAGCATTAGCCACACTAAAAAACTACGGCATAGCTGATGCAGTTTTTGGCGATATTGACCTACAAGCGCACAAAGACTGGCAACAAGAAATAGGTGAACTAGCAGGGTTTACTATGCACTTTCCACTCTGGGAAGAGAATCACGAAAAGCTTGTGCACGAGTTTTTAGAGGCAGGATTTGAAACAGTTATCGTTGCCGTTAAACAAGGGATGCTAGATACCCGCTTTTTAGGCAGAACCTTAAATCATAGTACTTTGAAGGAATTAGAAAGTTTGGGTATAGATATTTGTGGCGAAGGTGGTGAGTTTCATACTTTTGTCGTTGATGGCCCACTATTCTCAAGCAGAGTAGAGTTGCAAGCTGATGGCTATTTTTCTAAAAAAGGCTATGACTTTTTAAAATTATAAATCTCTACGCAGCACCTTGCTCAGCTTGTTGCTTCGCATGAATACGCGTTTCAACCTCTTCTAATTTTTTTATCAGTAAAACCGATTCATTCCCCAGCGCGATATAGTCTTCATTAAGTTGGCGCAGGAGCTTTTTCTTGCCGAAAAGGCGAGGCTTGTGAGCTTCATGCGCGTGAGTAAATAAAACATCGTATTTATGATGAAACTCGGCATGAAGCAGTTCTATTTCTTTAAAGCCTTTTATAGAACGTAATAAATCAACTTTGGAATAGTACCAAAGCCCGAAATTACAATCTGTACACGATATTGGCTGTTGTACATGAAGTAAGTCATCGCCATTGAGAATCGCCAAACCATAGTCAAGCCATGCTAAATGCGACTCTTTAGCTGCTGATAATAGTTTAAGGATTTCTACGCTGTTCATTTTATTGATTTTATTACTGTCAGGCGAACCATTATACGCCAGCTAACAAAGACTTTCAGTATAAACTTGATAAATGGTTTGTACCGATTATTCTTATAAACTAATATTATTTAAGGAATCTGTTAGCATTTTCCACGCAGCTTCATTTGCAGGCAAGCCGAAGCGTAATGCGGGTGGATTTCCGAACAAACGAACTAGCACGCCATATTGGGCAAGCTGCTGATAAATAAAGGCTGCGCGCGGATGCTCAAAGTAAGCAAATAAAGTGATCGAATGAACATGCTGATTGGTAGTATTAAAATAGACTCCACCATTGATTAGCGGCCGGTTAAAGATCATTTCCTCTAATAACTTCACCAGTCGATCTGATTGTTGTGGCAATGCTTCACGTTGCGACTCTTGCCAAGCTTTATCTTGGAGCGCATGAACCCCCGCCCAACGTGCAGGATGGCTGACCGACCAATCATCTTGCTGACTCTCCAAAGCTTGCAATACATCTCTCTCAGCCCAGACAAAACCTAAACGAATCCCGGCTAAGCCAAAGAATTTTCCGATGGATCGTAAAACAATAAGCCCTTTTTTTGGGGGGGGCTGGATTAGGCTATGCTCGGGTGAAGCATCTATAAATGCTTCATCAACAATAAGTATTCCGCCTTGTTGGTCTAATGCTTGATGCCATTCTAATAATAAGGTAGAACTGAAAAACTCCGTTGTCGGATTTGTCGGGTTAACTACAATTAACACATCTAGTGATGCGAGCAGTTGAGATGTCACCTGCTCTTTTGTAAAGCCTATAACTTCATGCCCTTGTTGTTCCCAAACTTGTTGGTGGCTGTGATAGGCAGGTTTTAGTATTCCCACTCTACATTTTTTCTGACATGCAACAATCGTTGGTAATCTTTGGATCGCCTCTTGCGAGCCTGCCACTGGCAATAAAAAATCACTCCCGTAATACTGGCTTGCTGCTTGCTCCAACCCATCATTAATCTCTGGCAAGCGCTGCCATACTTTATTAGGTACCTCAGGTAGTGGGTAACTATTAGGGTTTATACCAGTTGAAAGATCGAGCCAGTCTTTGGGAGAAACCCCAAATTTCTCACTGGCAGCCTTTAGTTGTCCGCCATGACCATGTGTAGTTTGCGAGAAAACTTTATCGTTCTGATTAGTTGATGAGAGTGACAAGATAAAGTCCTCCTAAAAGTAGTACCGCTATAATTACCCCTGTAAAACAATAAACACTTCGGTTAAGTAATTTTATAGCTCGGCCAATATCATCGGTACTTGGCTGTTTGCCAGCTCCTAAGTTTGGTCGCTGTTTCGCCGTGCCATGATAAATTGCTGTACCACCCAAAGCCAGTCTAAGCGCTCCAGCACCTGATGCCATTACACCCCCAGCGTTTGGGCTATACCACGTTTTACCTTGGCTTTGCCACGCTCGCCACGCAGACCTTATTGCGCCATGCTTTACTCCTGCACACAGTGTGTATAGTAACGCAGTTATCCTTGCGGGAATATAGTTTAAAACATCATCCATGCGCGCGGCGAATTTACCGAATTGCTCATAACGCGCATTGCGGTAGCCCCACATCGCATCCAAGGTATTACATAAGCGATAAAAAACCACTCCAGGCGCGCCCAAAATTATTAACCAAAATAGTGGTGCTAAAACAGCATCACTACCATTTTCTAAAACGGACTCTATGGTGGCTCGGCTAAGCTCTGTTTCATCTAAGGCAGAGGTATCACGGCTCACAAGGTAGGATGTTTTAAGCCGAGCCTCATCCATATTTTTACTATTAAGCGAGGTCATAACCGCTAAACCATGTTGCTTTAAACTTTGCCAACCTATTGCTAACCAACCACAAATAGCCCCAACTACAAATTGCCACTGTTCGCTACCGATATGACTGAGCCAATAAGTAAATAGCGTAACAGGAATGACAGCAAGCATCCAAGCCAGCCAGCCTTTATTAAATCGGTACTTTCCGCCGTTAAGCATTACTTCTAGTTTGTTGGCATAACGCCCAAAGCCAACTAAGGGGTGGTACTTGCGAGGCTCGCCAAAAAGCCAATCAAGCAATAGCACAACCGGTACAAGTATTAAAGAGTTAAGCATGGGTCGCCATTAAAACTGCACCCACTAAATAGGCTACTTCCGTTATTTCAACGGTTGCGCCTAAGGTATCTCCCGTAAAGCCACCGAGTCGCTGATGCATCAAACGGCGCACCAACCAGAAAACAATTAGCGCTAAAATGATTCCTGTCAAAGAAAAGTACGCACCCATTAAAAAACATAGTGCAATGACCCAGCGTGCGGAAGTTCGGGGTATGTTTTCAACAATTTGGTTAGCCATGCTATTTGGGTTAGCATTTTCACTGCTTAACATTAATAACAAAACCATCGCCCTACCAACAATAGGGGCGATGATAATAATGGAAGAGCCTCTCAACATATCATGAAAGGTTTGTTGAAAAATGGTACTTAGCACGGCAAATTTTAGGAGTAAAATACACACCAATGCAATCACACCTGCTGATCCCACTAACGGGTCTTTCATGATATTTAAGGTTTTTTCTTTACCTGATTTATCGGTGCTGCCTCCTAACCAACCATCGGCGCTATCTGCCAAACCATCAAGATGTAACCCACCGGTTATGAGCGCCCAAAGCGTAACGGTGAGTGCGGCTAATAAAGTCAGTAATGACTGCGAGAAAAACAGGAGAGGAATATATAAAACTAAGCCAATAAGCAAACCAATAAAGGGGTAAAACAAGGCTGATCGACCCATATCAACGGCTTGTATATTGCTCAAATGCGGTGTCGGTAATCGAGTTAGTAACGACTGCGCAAGGAAATAAGCTTTTTTATAATCTGGAATATTGAAGCGACTCATTACGAGCAACCTAAGGATTGTAACGAAAACTCACCATCAGCATAGTAGTGTAAACGAGTCATTTGAGCGTAATCAATATTAAATTTTAACGCTGACTTATTACTTATTTCTAGCGCCATGGCTAAAATGCTACGAATAACCCCTGAATGGGTGACGATTAAAATGGATTTTCCTTGGTGTGATTTTAGCTGGTAGCGAATAGCTTCTCCCACACGTTTATTAAAGTCGTTTATTGATTCACCACCGGGTGAGATAAAGTCATCAGGGTTGCGCCAAAGTTCAGCGAGTTTTTTGTGCTCTCTCTGCCAAATATCTTTTGCCGCTACACCCGCCCAACGACCAAAGTCCATTTCTTGCAGTGGTTCAGAAATATAAAATTCGGTTGGCGTATGTTGCGTAGCCAAAACTTTTGCAAAACTGCTACAACGCTTAAAGTTTGAGCTAATAATAACATCCCATTCTTTGCCATCCGTTGCTTTTAACAAACTCTGCCAACCCTGCTCGCTAAGTGACTCATCGGGCAAGGCACAAAATAACCCCTTAGTAGTTAGCTCACCATGGCGCAGTAAGTCAATGGTTGTGATGTCTGGTTTACTCATGGTTACAAGCTTTTAACATTTTTAAGCCTATAAAGCTCCTACTTATCTATACTTGTTATAAGTTACCAATAGGCTTCTTCATTTAAAGCCTACGATTGAGTCGCCACCATTGCCTCAGCAAATGTTGCCATGTCATTATGGGTCGCACAAGCTGCGCGCAATAAAGGTACAGCAATCGCCGCACCGCTACCTTCACCTAAGCGCATTCCTAAGTCTAAAAGTGCTGTTTGCTTCAGTGTTTCTAATATTTTACGGTGTGCTTGCTCTGCCGACACGTGGGAGAAAATGAGGTAATCATTAACCTCTGCATTTATTTTTACTGCATACAATGCAGCAACTGAACTAATAAAACCATCAACCAATACGGCAAGCCCTGACTGTGCCGCCGTGATATAAGCGCCCGTTAAAGCGACAATTTCAAAGCCACCCACACAACGCAACCATGCGAGAGCATCTTCACCGCATTCTGCCTGGTGCTTGTTTAAAACTTTTTTCACTATATTTATTTTATGGCCAATACCCGCATTATCTAACCCTGTGCCTGCACCAGTCGCTTGCTCAGGAGTTAAGCCTAGCAATGCACAATATAATAGTGTTGCTGAAGTGGTGTTGCCGATGCCCATTTCACCGCCAATAAATAGATCAGCGTTATTCTTTATGGCTCGTTTTATACTGTCATGCCCTGCTTGAAGTGCTGTTGCTAGCTGTGACTCAGTCATCGCTGCTTGATGCAAACAGTTGGCGGTGCCATTACCCGCACGTTGAATAACTAAACCTTCTTGCTCAGCAAGTTCCGTAGCAATACCGGTATCAACGACCTCAAACTGTGCTTCCAGTTGCTTTGCTAATACGCTTATGGCAGCCCCACCTTGAATAAAATTCATTACCATTTGTAACGTCACTTCTTGTGGAAAAGCAGATACTCCCTCTTCCGCAATACCGTGATCTCCTGCAAAAATAGTGATTGAAACAATATTTATAGTTGGCTTATTCCTTTGCTGTAAGTCAGCAAGTTGAATGGCGAGTGCCTCCAGTTGACCTAATGAACCAACGGGTTTAGTGAGGTGTGCTTGGCGTTCAACCGCAGTTTCTTTAAATTTTTGTTGGCGTTGTGGACAAGGTGTGCTTAACCAGTTTACGGTGTTTAAGGCTGTCATTGCTGTCTCTATTTAAGATAAAAATTAATGAAGGCTTTATAACACAAGAACGTCTAAATATATCTACCCTCACTACCAAGAGGTGCTTTCTTGAGACTAACTACCAAACCATCTCACGATTAAACTCAGCTCTATCCAGATAGCCATCATTATTTTTGTCACTACGATCAAAAACTTGTTGCATGCGTAACTGGCGCATTTCAGTTTGTTCGATAGCATTATCTTGATTACGATCAACTTGGTTAAATAGCTCTGCATCCACCGCACATCGTATGCTGAGTGTTTCATCTTTGTCGAGACGCTCATCGCTATTTTTATCACACTGTCTATATCACAGTTTTTTATGATGCGCTTCACTTCCTTTTGTTTACGTTGTTCCTTTTGAGCTTTTTGATAAGCGATTTACTCATTAAAGGAGATACGTTCATCATGGTTAGTATCCATTTTTTTAAAAGCCGATTGCAATGATTTCACCGTATTCATTGGGCTAAACTCTGTAGGAATAGGAGGTAACGGTGGCGGGTTTGAAAAAGTAACCGTCGTGTTAGCTTCTTCAGCATTGGTCGTCTCAGCATGTAGATTGCTAAAAATCACGACGAGAGATAGGCAAAGCCCTGTAGCGGCTGATGGTTTAACGGTATTAACATAAATGTCTCCATGATTAACAGCTCTGTAATAAGCTCTGTCTTTGTTAGTTCCCAAGTTAATCAAGGAGTTCCTTCATTCAAAATTTATACCAAGGCAACTTGTTAAAATGACTCAGCCTTCATCATCAACTGTAGCACCAGGAATTATTCTCCCGTATGACTTACATCGAATGCCGCTGCGAATAATTTTAGCAGGGTTTCCACCGACGATTGAATGAGAAGGAACATCTTTAGTGACGACTGCGCCAGAGGCAATCACCACCTCATCTCCAACCGTAATATCTGGCATGATGATAGCGCCACAGCCGACGAAACAATTTTCCCCAATAACGGTTTTAATATTGCCACTCGCGCCATAGCGTTCGGTCGCCCAGTCGTGTGAAAGCATTGTTACATTAAATGCGACGACCGTATCTTTACCGATTATAATGCCCTTAGGGTTAGTTTTATCAATAAAGTTTTTAAATGAAATCCGTACGCTAGGGTGTAATTGCATACCGTACACTTTTCTAAAATACCAAGTATGAAGCCATACAGCAGAGTGACGAAACTTTATAAACCACATAAACATGCGGTTGCTCATAAAACGTGGTTTCATAGAGTAGCTCTTTATAATTAACAAAGATGTATCAATACCTCACATAACTCCTGAACGATAAAAATGGCTACCGTATTTCCATCTTGAATAAACAATGAAAAATTCTATCTTTTTTTCTCTCGTTCAGAGTTATGCTGAGGTCTCGTATCATAAAACGAAGTTAAGCAGCTTACTAGCCAAATCCCGGTAGGAACGCGAAATAGTGCGCAAGTATTTGGCTTCAGAGTCTGAGTTGTTATAATACTTCACTTCACCTAAATTAATGAATGAGTTAGTGTATGAGTTCCCTAAGCGACCAGCTATTAAAGGCAGGTTTAGTCACTGAAGCGCAAGTTAAAAAAGCGTCCGAAAAGCCCCATAAAAAGCCATTTAAGCCTCGTAAGAAATCAATAAAAAAGAAACCCAAAAAGCAGTCAGAGCCTTCAGACCTTGCTCAGTTTTATGCCGAGCGTAAAAACTTAGAAAATAAAGAAAAGCAACAAGCAGCCCAGCAAAAAAAAGAAGCCGCTAGAATAAAGAAAGAAAACAAACAAAAAATCGACAGGCTCATTGCAGCCAACCTACTTAATGACAATGAGGCAGAAATTCGTTACAACTTTGTCGTCGGAACGACTATTAAATATGTCTTTGTTACCGAGCAACAGCAACAAGAACTTATTGATGGAAAGCTAGCTTTTACCTTTATGGGAAGCAAGCGTTGTTTGATCTCACGCGACACGGCAGAAAAAATAAAGGCCATTGATGGCTCAAAGATTATTGTCATACCTTAAATCTTAATGTCTACTGAGAGAAAAGTATAAAATCTAGCTGTTCACTGTCATTTTAAACTAAAGTGTATATGATTAAGACTGCTTTGAAATGACCCTCATTGGTTAGATTTGAGCACCCTCACGTTTTTATCATTTGATAGAAACATAATCCACCGCTATGGAGAATTAAAAATGTCAGAATTATTTTGTGCAGATTGGATGAACGCTTTAAAAGATGAATGGAACAATGACCCTGGAGTCAAAGATAAACTCGCTGAAATTGGCTTCAACTCAGTAATATGTTGTGGTTACAAGGACGAAGATGAGCCACGCGGCGTATTTACCGTTGTTGATGGTGAATGTATTAGTGCCGGCGATTACAACGGTGAAACCCCTGATTGGGATATGCGCGCCAACCCTAAAGATTGGAAAAAGTGGGTTAGTAAAGGTATTGGTATGGCCGGCCTAGGCATGGCTTATGCAAGTGGTAAGCTAAAGTTTAAAGAGGGTGACTACGGTGCAATGATGAAAAACCCGAAGATGGCTGGGCCTTTTGTTAAAAGTTTTAGCCTGATGAAAAATATTAATACGACTTGGTAACACTATTAGCCTCTGTTTTATAGGGGCTTGATGAAATAAATTAACCTGTTTTCTCGGGAGGTAAACATGGGACTGATTAGAAATATATTAGCCATAATCGGCTTAATTGCATTAATAGGGGGCGGTTACGCTTATAGTAAATTTAGCGGTGAAATGGCTGCACTAAACGCGCTAGACCCTGGCGCAAAGAAAGTTTACAGTGATATGTGGACAAAACTAAAAGAAACCGGCACATCGGCAGATGCAACAGTTTGGAAAAAACAAATCGAAGAGGGTATTTCGGCAGAAGATGCAGCAGAAGCTATGGGCTCAGTCGCTACAGAGCTTAATATAAAAGCCGTAGGTGTTCTGCCCTTATCAAAAGAAGTGGAAGCTAAAACAGGCAAGAAGCAACGTTTATTAACCATATATCAATATTGTAATCCGCTTACTGCAATGACGATGGTTGAATATTCCGATGCCTTTTCAGCCTACCTTCCTTGTCGTATCGCAATGGTCGAAGATAAAAAAGGCAAGCTTTGGTTATATGCTTTAGATATGGACATGATGATTTTTGGTGGAAAAACATTACCTGATAAATTATTTAAAGAAGCCACCAAAGTTAAGCAGGTGATTTTAGATATTATGGAAGCCGGTGCCACTGGTGAGTTTTAGTGGATATTGATCCGTCATATCATTGATGTAAGGTACATCCCCGAAAGGCAAGTTCATAGAGCTTTACAAAATCAACTAATCTTTATGTTCGTGTTTTGCGTGCCTTTCGGGGCATTTTTATAAAATATTTCAAAATCGAATAATTTTATCAGAATTATTACTCTATTCATCTTTTGTTAAGTCAGCTTTCGATACAATGGGGGCATGATAAAAATAATAAAAGCACCTTTTAGCTTTATCGGAAACTACTTCACCAAGTCTATCTCTTTATTAGTAATGAGTAGTTTGGTGCTTGTTATGTTAGTTCCGCTTGGCTTTTTGGCAACTAGCTTTACTCAGGGTTCTTGGGTAAGCGTTCAACAAGATATTTTAGAAAAACACCGCTTCTTGGCTAAAAACCTTGAGAGTACGGTGAACCTATTTTTTTCTGACCAACAGCAGTCACTGAAACCACTCAGTAAAAAACTTTCGCAGTTGGATCCTGCAGATGCAAAAAATATCCAACAACACCTTAATGAATATATAGAGCCGAATAAACATATTGTCGTAATGACTTTTGTTCCAAAAGACTCTACAACGACGCACGTCGCAATCGCTCCTCGGTTTAAAAAGCTTACTGATGTTAAGCTAAATTATGACGGTGGCTCTAAAGCAAAAAACTTAGCGTCTTATGATAACTACTACACAAAAAATAGTATATCCCCTGCATTTAAAAGCACGATCAGTGATCAGCCTGTTGTTTTATTAAAACAAAATGTGATTGATCCTTATATGAATAAGGAAGGGGTGTTACTGGTTGAGTATAGCCTCAAGTTCTTTAGAGATTTGTGCTCCAAAATTAAGTTTGGCGAGCAAGGCCACTGCACAATTCTTGATCAAAAACATCAAATCATCGCTCATCCTAAAGAGGAGTGGGAAGAAGAAATACATAGCATTGCTGGCTCTTCAGCCATTACTGCCTTAAAAGCAAAAAATGATTCAAAAACAAACGATGCAATCAAAGATATTATTTATTTTGAATCCCCTGACCTCGAAACCGAGATGGTGGCAGGCTTTAGGAAAATTAATAATCCTATGTGGAGTATTCTTGTGGCACAACCCACATCTGAACTTGGCTTTCAAGTAAAGAAAGTTATTAAAACAGTCTCTCAATGGCTGGCTTTCGGCATTTTAATTTCATTGATTATTGCTCATTTTCTAACACAAAAAATTACCGCACCTATAAATGAATTAGCCGTTAAAGCCCGTGAAGCACGAATACGCTCTGAAACGTTTACCTCACTAGGTAAAGCCCCAGATAGTGCGCCATTAGAAATTCGCCAAATGTATGCAGCAATATCTGCATTAATTCAAAAGCTATCGGCATCGAGTGATAAAGTTAAAAAGATGAATTACAGTCTAGAAAAAGATATTCAAAAGGCAACGGCTAAATTAACTGCAACCAATAAGTACTTATACACTATCAGCACCAAAGACCATTTAACCAAAATAGCCAATCGCCGTTATTTTGAAATGAAAATGGAAAAAATATTACAGCAAGCCAGTAATCAACGTATTGGTCTTATTTTGATAGACGTAGATAAGTTTAAATTCATTAATGATGAATATGGGCATGATGCAGGCGATTTAGCACTGAAGCATATTTCAAAAATACTCCATGAATCATCACGTGGCATCGGTTTACCTGCGCGTTTAGGTGGTGACGAATTTGTGGTGTATATTGAAAACCCAACACAACAAGAACTCTTTGAGTACGCTGAAAAGCTTCGCCAAACCGTACAAAATAGTCCGATTGTTTGGCATAAAGATACCATTAAACTCAGCCTATCTATTGGTGGTGCCGATTATGATATTGATGGCATCATTACACTCGACCAACTCTTAAAGTATGCGGATGAAGCTATGTTTGTTGCCAAAGAGAATGGTCGAAATCATGTGGCGCTTTATGGTGATACGATGCCACGCCCTCGTCAAGATGAGGGTAATGCTCAAGCTGGTTATGAACATCAAACCACATCGAGAGATGCTACCACGAGCAATGAAAGTGACGCGGCCAATAATGGGGTTATTGAGTTTTCTGTAGAAAGTTAAGGAGCGTTTAATTATAATTTAGCGACCATTTTAGAAAGCTAAAATTATTCGGCCTGATCGTTCACCTAATGCGCCTCATCCCAGTTATCACCAATACCAGTATCAACCACTAACGGCACAGCCAAGTTTGCAGCATTAACCATCTTGTCGATAATAATCTTTTCAACTGATTGTAGTTCACCTTCCGCTACTTCAAACACCAATTCATCATGTACTTGCATAATCATTTTAGTTTGTGTGCTTTGATTGGCATGGGCTTCGCGTAACCAGTCATTGACCGCAATCATGGATAATTTGATAATATCCGCAGCCGTTCCCTGCATCGGCGCATTAATGGCAGTACGCTCGGCGTGTTGGCGTAACATGCCGTTACGCGCGTTTATATTGGGCAAATACAGTCTGCGCCCTAATAAGGTTTCAACAAAACCGTCTTCTTTTGCTTGCTCACGAGTGTCTTCCATATAATGTTTTACACCGGGGTAGCGCATAAAATATTTTTTAACATATTCAGCCGCCTCGGTGCGTGAGACTTTTAACTGTTTAGCTAAACCAAAGGCAGACATGCCGTAAATTAAACCAAAGTTTACTGCTTTAGCAGCACGGCGTTGATTGGTTTCAACCTGATCTAATGCGACTTCAAATATTTCTGCTGCCGTCGCACGATGAATATCTTTACCTTCTGAAAATGCACTGACCAAACCCTCATCTTTAGATAAATGCGCCATGATGCGTAGCTCAATTTGAGAATAATCAGCGGCAAGTATTTTAAAACCTTGTGGCGGAATAAATGCTTGGCGAATTCGTCGACCTGCTGCGGTTCTAATGGGGATGTTTTGTAAGTTGGGCGTAGTTGATGATAGTCGCCCTGTCGCAGTAATCGCTTGATGATAAGAAGTATGCACGCGCCCCGTTTTATCATTAATCTCTTGGGGTAGCTTATCAGTATAGGTTGATTTTAATTTACTTAAACCGCGATGCTCTAATAACCAACGTGGTACATCGTGTTCTTCTGCTAGTTTTTCTAAGACTTCAACACCGGTGGATGGCTGACCTTTTTTAGTTTTTGTAATAATCGGTAGATTGAGTTTTTCTTCATTAAAAAAGACTTCTTGAATTTGCTTGGGCGAGCCTAAATTAAATTCTTCACCTGCTGCTGCATAAATTTTGGTTTCTAGCTCGACCATACGTTGATTCAGCTCAACACTTTGATTGCTTAACATATCAGCATCAACTAAGACACCGTTGCGCTCAATATCAGACAGCACTTTTAATAAGGGTAACTCTATGTCACGATAAAGTTGCGCCATACGATGACGTGGTCGTAACTGCGGCCACAAGAAATTATGCAGCCGCATCGTCATATCCGCATCTTCACTGGCGTAATAAGATGCGCCTTGAAAGCCCGTTTCTTCATTTGGGTCTAATCCAATTTGATTAAAGGTGAGTTGTTTTTTGCCTTTGCCCGCAATATCTTCAAACTTTACGCAGGTATGGTTTAAGTGCTTTTCACACAGTGCGTTCATATCGTGGCGGGTTGATACGGAATCCAACACATACGATTCCAACATTGTGTCGTGCGCAATACCTTTTAATTCAATACCGTGATTGAGTAATACTGAACGGTCATATTTTAAATTTTGCCCCACCTTGAGTTTAGTCGGATTTTGTAGCAAAGGTTTTAGCTTTTCTAATGTTTCTTCAAAAGGCAGTTGCTGAGGCGCACCCACATAATCGTGTGTCAGTGGTAAATAGGCGGCTGTACCTGCCTCTATACAAAATGACATGCCGACGAGTTGCGCATCCATATAGGCAAGGCTAGTTGTTTCTGTATCAAAAGCAAACAGCTTGGCTGATTCTAATTTAACAATCCACTCCTCTAAACCTTGTTCTGTTAAAATCGTCTGATAATTAACATCTTTAATTTCTGGTACTGCTGGAATAGGTGGCTCATACGCTTGGGTCGAACCATCACTATTTGTTATTACAGGCGCAAGTTGGGTATCAAAACCACCTTCTAGTTTACTTAAGCGTGTACGCAAGCCGTATTTTTGGTAAAGCTCAATCAGCTTAGGTGTGTCTTGCTCATTAAAGCTTATAAATTCGGGCGAGCAATCCACATCAAGGTCACATTTTATCGTCACCAATTCATACGAAAGTGGCAGAAAGTCTAACGATGCGCGCAAACTTTCACCAATTTTTCCTTTAAACTTATCGGCGTTCGCCATCACCGCTTCGAGTGAGCCATATTCAGCCAACCACTTAACTGCGGTCTTTGGGCCAACTTTTGGAACGCCTGGAATATTGTCTGCTTTATCACCCATCAGCGCTAAATAATCACGAATACGCTCAGGGCGCACACCGTATTTATCAATTACGCCTTGAGTATCGTGGTAACTATTCGACATGGTATTGATTAAGTGAACTCTTTCATTCACCAGCTGCGCCATGTCTTTATCGCCAGTAGAAATTATAGTTAAGCCATCACTATTTTTCGTATGCAATTCTGACATCGTACCAATCACATCATCCGCCTCCACCCCTGGCATAATAATCATCGGGTAGCCCTGCGCCTCGATAATTTCATGTAATGGTGCAATTTGATCACGAAGCTCATCAGGCATTGGCGGGCGCGTTCCTTTGTAATCAGGGTACATATCGTTACGAAATGTTTTACCTTTGGCATCAAAAATTACCACCATATTTTCTGGCTCGTAATCTTTACGTAACTTATCCAGCATATTTAACACGCCGTGAATGGCGTTGGTCTGCATACCATCAGGGCTAGTTAATGAAGCAGGTAGTGCAAAGAAGGCTCGAAACAAATAGGATGAGCCATCTACAAGAACAAGCGGTTTTGTAGTGTTTGTATCTGACATAAATTGGGGTATGCTTTAGGTTATTAATTAAAAAGTAGTATAGAACTATGTCAGCACAAGCACCAATAATTCCTACATTTGATACCCCTGTTACCGCCCAAATTGAAGGTCTGCGGCCGCATTATTCGGCAGAAGAAAAAGAAGCCGTAAAAGATGAAATCAAACAGTTGCTAATTGAACAAGATGCGGTGCTGGTTGCACATTATTATGTTGATCAAGAGCTGCAAGAACTAGCGGAAGAAACAGGCGGCTATATTTCAGATTCTTTAGATATGGCTAAGTTTGGCAAGGATCACCCTGCTAAAACATTAATTGTTATCGGTGTGCGCTTTATGGGCGAAACGTCAAAAATCCTCAGCCCCGAAAAGCGCGTGTTAATGCCAACATTGGATGCAGAGTGCTCACTCGATTTAAGCTGCCCGATTGAAGATTTTGCGCCGTTTTGTGACGCACACCCCGATCATACGGTGGTCGTTTATGCCAACACCAGCGCCGATGTAAAAGCCCGTGCAGACTACGTTGTTACCTCTGGAATTGCTTTGGATTTAGTCGTATGGCTAGGCAAACAAGGCAAAAAAGTATTGTGGGCGCCAGATAGGCATTTAGGCAGCTATATTGAAAAAGTATCAGGCGTTGAGATGCTACGCTGGCAAGGTGATTGCATTGTACATAACGAATTTAAAACGCGTTCACTCGGTAAATTAATTGAAGAAAATCCCGATGCTGCAGTATTAGTTCATCCAGAATCCCCCGAAGAAATCATTGCTCTTGCCGATGTGGTTGGCTCAACCACACAAATTATCAATGCAGCCAAGGAGCTACCTAACAAACGCTTTATAGTCGCCACCGATAACGGTATTTTTTATAAAATGAAACAACAAGCTCCCGGCAAAGAGTTTATCGAAGCCCCTACTCATGGTGAAGGTGCAACTTGTACGAGTTGCGCTCATTGCCCGTGGATGGCAATGAACGGCTTGCATAATTTATTAGAGGTTTTAAAAACCGGCAACAATGAAATTTTGGTTGATGAAGCTGTACGAGTCAAAGCGCTAAAATCTACCCAACGGATGTTGGATTTTGCTAAGGATTTGTCAGCACGTAAAACTTCTGCTTAATTTTTTTAATCGAGCAATTGGATTAAGCTCAAATTCAGGAACCACCATATACAATAACCTTATTAATAATACTAATAAATAAGGCTATTTATGACTTTAACACTCTCATTACTCGTATCAATTACAATCACTCTGTTTTTAGTTAGTAAAATTGCTGACTACTTTCTTGCAAAGCGCCCTGAAATCAAATGGATTTTATTCGCATCTTTGGGAAGCGCTCTGATAGCATTTACAACGTATATCGGCCTTACCTTTGTCATCGCTTGGCTAGACCGTTCTGTTATAGACCCTAGCCTAACGTTAACTAATCTTCATCCTATGGCTGTATTAGTAATAAGTGCTACCATTATGTTATTACTTTCAAGTATAGCCTTTAAGGTGATTAATCAAATGTGTTGGCCTAGTGCGATTACCACTAATTTTGTTAGTGTCGCGATTATGACAATCACATTGGCTGGCTCTTTTGCATTAAATGGCCTGGGCTCTGATAAGCATGTAACGGCAAAAATCACACCTTCAGAGAAAATAATCACCACGAGTGAAAGCGTAGCAAAGCTCGTTAAGCCCTAATTAAGCAACAACCCTTTAAAATAAGAAAGTCAGAGACGTTGTTATCAAGGTCTGAATAATAAAAATAAGGATTAATTATGTACTTAATGCTAGCCCTACTAGTAGCAGTTGGTGTTACGCTATTCATTGTCAGTAAAATCGCTAAAATGCTTTTAGCTAAACGTGCTGGCTTAGAATGGATTACCATCGCTTCCATTGTAAGCGCTTTAATTGCAGTAGTTACTTACATCACGCTGAATATTTATGTTGTTGGACTTGAGCCGATGATAATGCTTGGCATTACCTTTGGCGCAATGATTTTATTATCCAGTATTGCTTTTAAAGTTATTAATCAAATGAGCTGGGGCGCTGCTGTTGCGACCAATATTGCTAATGTGGTTATTATTCTCGCGACCTCTATTGCTGCTGTTCTTATAAGCGGTAAGTCTTTAAATAAAGTGATTAGCTCAGTTACAGATAGCGCAAAAAGCAATACCATGATGGTCGGTTCAATGGTTAACGGTACAGAGCTTATTGAAACTACTGAAATCGGCATTCCTGAAGAGGAAGTGCATGATGATGAAGCAAACGAGCCCATGGTTACTGAACTTGAGCTATTACCAAAAGGGGAAATAGAAAACTCGAAAACAATACAAAAAAACACAACACCTATTCCTGCAGCACCTAAATATCATGTTGTTAGTATTGAGAGCATCAATTCACTCATCGGCAAGTCACTTAAGATTCATACCACTAAAGGTCGTATTATCGTCGGTCAACTCCAACAAGTTAATGGCCGCGATGCGATGCTTTACCGTCGTATAAATGGGGGGACAGCGGTCACACCTATTGAAATATCATCCATTAAAACGCTAAAAGTTTATCGTTAAATGATCCATTAAGTGCTTTATTTATAGGCATTTTGTTGACATACCAGTTGGTATGACTATGATTGAAACTATCATGACAAAATCATTAAAATCACTTTCACCAGTATTGCTGCCAATAGTGCTAATAGCATTTGGCAGTATTAGCTTTAGTCATGCCTTAGCAGAGGCTGAGCAAACTAAGGGTGAGCTACTTTCCGTGACAACAAAACCCTTATCAACACTTCTCATGAGTGCTGAAAATAGCGCCCCAGCAAATGTAATTAGCTTAAATCACTCGACAATTAGTGCGGAAATTACGGGTAGAGCTATGATGATTGAAGGCGAAACAGGCGATGAGGTGAAAAAAGGAAAGCGACTCGTGACCCTTGACTGTCGTAGTTATTTGTTAGCAAAAAAACAAGCTGAAGCAAGTTTGCATATAGCTAAGACCCAGCTTAATTATTCCAGTAAACAATACAAACGTAATCAGGATTTACTGGCTAAAAGAATCATCCCCAGAGAAACTTTTGAGAAAGCAGAATCAGGCAAGCTAGCTGCGATAGCAGATATTGAACTCAAAAAAGTCGCCATTGAAACCACTAAATTAGCCATTAACCGCTGTAAAATTAGCGCCCCTTTTTCAGGTCAAATAACCAAACGATTAGTTCAACAAGGCCAACTGGTAACAGCGGGTACACCCCTGTTTCAGATCATGCAGAAAAACAAACTCGAAATTAAAACTCAGCTTTCTGCCGCGCAAGTGCAGATGCTTGATGACTCACCACTATTAAAGTTTATTGCGGGTGACAAACAATTTAAAACCGTGGTACGCAGCATTATTCAAACCGTTGATGAAGCTACCCGCACTCAAGAAGTACGTTTATCCTTGCCAAAAGCTACCAAGATTGCAGCGGGCATGTCGGGGCGAATTATTTGGCGCAGTAAGGACCTACTGATTCCTGCCGAATATATACTCAGGCGTAACAACCAGCTGGGTGTGATGCTTGCTGAAGATATTATAGAGGGCGTGGGTAAGGCCAAATTTCACCCTTTAATCAACGCTAACGAAGGACAAGCCGTTAAAGCTGACTTGCCAGAAAATAGCGCCATTATTGTTAAGAATCGCTACCGAGTAAAAGATACTCAGCAAGTAAAAATTAACAACTAAACTCATCTGACTAACACTTCAGCAGGAAAAATGTACTCTCGTTTAATACAAAACAACGTATTTGCAAACCTGACCTTTATTTTGATATTGGTGGCAGGTTTTTTCGCCTATCAAAGCATGCCACGCCAGCAAGACCCAACCATTAATTTTAACTGGATTGTCGTTGCTACAGGCTTTCCCGGTGCTTCGGCTGCGGATGTTGAAAAGCGTGTAACCGACCCACTCGAAGATGTCATCAACGGCACGCCCGACATGATGTTTGTCTCCAGTAATAGCCGCGAAAGCTCATCCACCATACTGGTGCGCTTTAACGACTTACCTGAAAAAATCTACGAAAAACGCTTAACAGATTTACGCCGTAAACTACAAAGTGTTAAATCCCTGTTACCTACAGAAGCGACTGATACCAAGATACTAGAAATTACCACAGGCAATGCCTTCCCCGCAGCAATGATCGCGCTAACGTCAAATGCGGATGATGAAAACTTACGTCGTCAAGCCAAACTAGCGCGTGAAGCGATTGAGCAAATAAAAGGGGTTGATCGCGTCGATGCCGTCGCTTTGGATAAGCCAGAAATTCGCATTAGCTTTATTCCTGAAGCATTAGAATCACTCGGCTTAACCCCTGGGCAACTTGCCGATTCCATCAAGGTTTGGTTTCAAGACAGTTCCGCAGGTACCACTAATGTTGGAGGCCAAAGTTGGTTAGTTCGCATTGCAGGGAAAGACAGCGACCCCGCCATTATTGCGCAGTTACCGATACAAGGCGTAGCAGGTGAAATCCCTCTATCCCGCGTTGCCAACATTGAAAGAATGCGTAAAAAAGGCAGCCAAGAAGTACGCATAAATGGCAAGCCAGCGGTTTTATTATCGGTACTTAAACAAGATAATACCAATGTCATTAAGCTGGTTGAACGCCTTAACACATGGATGGGTAAGCAAAATAAATTAGCCCAAAGTAGCGGCGTTACCATTAGTTTGCTAGATGATCAAACACTTCCGACAACCAGCGCAATCAACATTATGCAGAATAACGCACTGATTGGTTTGTTACTCGTCTTGATTGTCGTTTGGCTGTTTTTAGGGACACATATTTCACTGCTCACTACGATTGGTATTCCATTCATCTTAGCTGCGACTTTTTTGATTCTTGCCTCAATGGGAGAAACCTTAAACATCATGGTTTTACTGGGTATTATTATTGTACTCGGCATGTTGGTGGATGATGCGGTCGTGGTAGTCGAGGCGATTTATTATCGCTTACAACGCGGCATGGACTCTTTACAAGCGGTGCGTGAGGCGATGGGGGAAGTTGCTAAGCCTGTAACGACAGCAGTGCTAACGACCATCGCAGCCTTTTTACCGCTGACATTAGTTCCAGGAATACTAGGTAAATTTATGCAAGTCGTGCCGATTGTGGTCACACTTGCCTTAACCATTAGCTTAGTTGAAGCCTTTTGGATGCTTCCCTCACATGTTCATGGTGCGAATTTAGACTTTACTAAGAAATCACGCATTCAGCGTTGGCGTGAATCCTTTATTCACTGGGTCCAACTTAAATATTCTAAACTTTTAATTAAAGCACTGCGTTGGCCGAAACTCACATTACTCTCGATATTTCTGGCTTTCGCCACTGCCATAGGTGCTTTAGCAGCAGGAATGGTGAAGGTAGATTTTTTCGCATCCGATAGTTTGCGCTTGTTTTACGTGAATGTGTCGATGCCACCTTCAACCCCGTTAGATAAGACACTCAGTGCCACACTCAATGTAGAACGAGTCATAAAAAAATATCTTAAAGAAAAAGATGCGCGTGCAGTAGCCAGTTATACGGGTGTCATGTTTACTGAAACAGAGCAGCTCTTTGGCGATCAATATGGCCAAATTCTAGTGAGTTTACAGCCGATGGAAAATGGCGCTCGCGCAGTAAATGTAATTATTGATGAAATGCGTGATGAAGTTACCCGCGTAGTTGGCCCAAACAATGTCTCATTTCTACCTTTGGCAGGTGGCCCACCGGTAAGCAAACCCATTAGTGTAAAAATTCGTGGCGATGACTATAAAACCATTGAAAAAGCGCGTGATGCACTCAAGAAAATACTCAATCAAATCCAAGGTATAAAAGACATCGCCGATGATGCGCACGCCGGTCGGATGGAACTAACCCTAAAAATGAACCATGATGCGATCCGTCGTGCGGGGGTTAACCCAATCGACATAAGCCGCGCAATACGCTTATTGGTTGATGGTGAAGTCGTCGCTGAAATGCAAGATAACGGTGAAAAGCTACAAATTCGAGTACGTGCTGAACAACTGAATGGGCATGATATTGGCGAGTTACTTAACTTTAGAATGCCGGTGAAAAATAATAATGTGGCAGGAGTATCCCGTAGCATTCCACTAAGTCAGCTTATGATTCAAGAGCGTAAAGTATCACTAGGTAATATCCGCCACTATAACTTTCGACGCGCTATTACCTTGGAAGCCAATATCGAACAACGCCAACAAGAAGATTTCATGACATGTCGGCTACGTCCTGCACTATTGGGCGATGACCGCGATTATTCAAAATGTCAGCTCGATACGGTAACCGCCAATAAAATGATGGTGGATGCTTGGGATAAAATTAAAGATCAGTTCCCCACCATCAATTTAGATTTTACCGGACAGCTGGATGACATTAATGACAGCATTTCATCATTAACTCAATTAATGCTCTTTGGCGTAGGTATTATGTATTTGATTTTGGGCACGCAATTTAAAAGCTACTTCCAGCCGATGATTATTTTAACCACGGTTCCGCTAGCATTTACAGGCGTTATTTTGGGCTTACTAGTCACCAGAAACCCGCTGAGTTTGTATACGCTTTACGGCATAGTGGCACTCACCGGCATTGCTGTTAATGCTGCGATTGTGCTTATTTCAGCTGCAAATGACCGGCTAGAAGCTAAGATGAGCGTAGTCCATGCGATTATCTATGCATCTCGCCGACGAGTTATCCCGATTATGATTACGACGCTTACGACCATTGCAGGCTTATTTTCATTGGCAACAGGTTTAGGTGGGCATTCACTTATCTGGGGGCCTGTTGCAACGGCGATAGTATGGGGCGTTGGCTTCTCATCACTATTAACATTATTTGCTATCCCTACCCTCTACTTAGCAGGAATGCGCCGTAAAGAAAAGAAGCAATTAAAGAAATTAGCGGCTGCTTCTCTTTAAGGAGAGACGGATCAAGTCCAGTTGCTTCTAGGTTGAGATAGAATTGTTCTTATTTTTCAGGAAGTGAACGAGAATAGCCACTCTATTGTCGCTAACTCCGTGGAAAATCAGGATAATTCTAGTCACGTCAGCATAAAATAATTGGGCTTAATCAGTCTTCCTTAAGGAATGACTGATCAAGCTACTAATTTTAAGAATATTAGTTTTCAGATCAATTTTTAAAAAATCACACATAATGTGCCCTGTTTCTATCTATTTTTATATTTTCTTACCCATCAAACCGCCTTTTTGCGGTTAATAGACGGATTTATCCCAGTAGCTGTTTTCGTTGCATGTATAAGTTTGCCACCCAGCAACGTCATTACCTGAACCCGATTCTTTTCAAGTCCTTTATAACGTGTCTTCCGATAGCCAAATTGACATTAATTACCCTTTGTTGTTTCATTGAATAACCCTTTTCTTTGGATTATGCTATTTTTCTCATGAATCTTGGACTTAATCAGGAGTTCCTTAAAGAAGTCCTCCTTGTCAAACTAATGTGTTTTGTAACCCGCATGACAAGCCACACATGCAGCCGTAACTTCTTGCAATACTTTATAGGCAGGCAGTGCATCACCTTCTTGCGCTTTAAGTGCGAAGCGGCTGGCTGCTTTGTGCATGCTTGTGCCGATAGCTCCCATTTCTTTGGGGATGACTTTAGCCATATGGCTTGCTCCATGCAGTGATAAAGAGCTCATCCCCAAACGATACTCTGCTATATCAGCCGCTTTATCAAGGTCACCTTTACCCATATTCATTAGAATTTCATTAATAGCTTTAAGATGATCGCGCATATTAGCGAGTTGATGCTGTTGCATCATTTTTGGCATTTCTACTAACTTTCTTTTATCTTCTTCAGCGGATGTCGTAAAGCTGCTGAGTGAAAATAATAAAGTAAAAAGTGTAATAAAAATTATTCTTGTATGTTTCATTTTGTGTTTCCTCCTAGTTGGTAATAGAGAAACTATACGTGATAAAAAACAAGTCTCGTATGATTAGAATCATATAATTAGAGTAATTTAATCTCATGCTTATTACGTAGGATAGAACGATTTACTTCAAGCTTTTTAAGTGCTCGATAAAAAGTTTCATGCGCCAAACCAATATGGTGGGCGAGTTCTTTTAAAGATGGCTCTAACTTAATAATTCTATCGCCATTAATATTACAGCGTAAGTAGGCAAGAATACGTTCTTCTGCAGAGCGAATATTTTTAATCTCATTCATTGCACGTAAGTCTCTTACTTGACGTGAAAATATTGCTAATAGCTGCGTCATCTCCTGAGGATTATCTTGTAAATGTTGCAGTAGAGCTTGCTTGCCAACACTTTGCAATGAAGTGACAACATCTGCTTGTGCTGAGCAATGGTAATGCTCTGAAAATAATGAAGCCTCTGCGATAGTTTCAGAAGCTAGCCCTGTGTGGAGCACTACAGCCGTACCATCTATAGTACTTCTAATAAGTTTAACTTTACCTTTCTTGATGAAATAAATACGTTCAACTGAATCACCTTGATTAAAAAGTGTTTCGCCTTTTTTCAATGAAATATTTTGTCGTGTTAAAGATTCTGGAAAAATTACCATGGACGAACCCCTGGGATATCTTTTGGCTTGCTAAGCTTACCTGGAAAACCTTCTTCTATTTCGAAAAGTCGTTTCCATAGCTGGTTGGATTGCTGCTCCTCTAAACCCATAAAATAAATTCTGGCTTGCTCAAGGTCATACTCCTGCTTTTCTTGTTTCAGTGTTTTTTGTGATTGCCCTTGTAGCAACTTAAACTGTTCAATATTTTTAGCTAATAATTGGTTCAAGTCGGCATCAGGCAGTTTAGGCAGGCTCGCTTTTAATAAGTTTACCGCTTTGGTGTTGAGCATATAAGGAATTTGTTCGGGTAGATCAAACAATGGCGAACTATCATTAGGGTTATTTAAGTTGCCGCGTTTTAATAGTTGCTGACGGCGCTTTTCTAATTCAATAGTAATCGCGATGCTGAGTTTTTGATTATTAATGCTTTGTTGCTGTTTGGGTGCATAGCGTAAAGCATCGGTAAATACTTCGGCTGCGCGTGCGTAGTCGCTGTTTTGAAAGAGCGTATTACCTAAATTATGCAATGCTACGGCGCGTTGTTGTTTTGTTTTTGCGCTCAGAACAGCTTCAATAAACGGGGTTTTTGCAGCTTGAAATTGTTTCTTTTTGTAGGCATTCACGCCCTGCTTAATTGATAATCGGTAATCTTGTTTGTCGCTAATTTGATCGGCGTAGACGGGAGGGTGGGGAATGGAGAGAGACAAGAAAAATAGTAAAAATAACACCAAATTCAGCGGTTTTTTTGTCAAACCTAAGGGAAATAAGGCCATGATTAATAATAAAATAGCAGGAAAAAGTGTCCATTGAAACAGTTCATGCCATTGCCCTGTTTCCTCACTGTTTATTATTTTGATCTTTTCCATGATGCCTTGCTGATAGAGTGCTTGCCATTCACTATCATCATTTTTGACCATGCTAAAACGACCGTTTCCTGCCTGAGCTATAGTCTTTAAAAGGGCTCCGTCTAGTATCGAAATGACGGCTTGGGCATTGTTTTCTAGCCAGCTGCCATCTCCTAATGGTATACCAGCACCTTCTTCAGTTGCTAAACCAATAATATAAGTATCTACTCCTTGGGCACTGATTTTTTGCACCTTATTTTTTAATGCGTTTGATTGATCAACCTTAATATCACCATCAGTCATCCAAACTATTGCTTGTTTATAGGGAGTTTTATTAGCGAGCAGTTCATCTTTTGCAAAGTTTAATGCTTGGATGCTATCGCTACCTCGTGTGGGAAGTTGCAAAGTATCCAGTGAATCTAAATAAAACGTTAGGGCTTTAAAATCAGCCGTTACAGGTACTAATAAATGTGGCCTACCCGCATAAACAGTTATCCCCACGCGAGTATTTTTAGCCAATGATAAAAACTCATAAATCTCTAAAACAGCACGGCGTAACCGTGAGGGTGTAACATCAGTTGCTTGCATGGAAAGCGATACATCCACCACTAACATAATATCTAGCACAGTATTATTATGTGATTGAGAAGCTTGTTCCGTTTGGCGTGGCCCCGCCAGTGATACTGCAAACAGTAACCATGCTAAGACATAAGCGGTATTTCTTGAGAATATTTTTTGCCAAACTGTTTTTTTTGTCTGTATTTGCACCCACGGCAATAAATGTTCATCAGCAAAATGTTGTCGATTTTTTCGTTGCTTCAAATATAACCATACCCACAAAAGTAAGGGTTGCAACATCGCCAGCAACCACCAAGGTTCGCGCCACTCTAAGCTAGACAAAAACTCAAACACCAGCCTTACCCCGCTGAGCAAGTAAACGAGTTAGCTGCCATATAAGTAGTAAGCCCAGACCAAACAAAAGCGGGTAAAGGTATAAACTTTCGCGCTCATAACGGGGTATTATTTCGGCTTGATTTTGGCGTTGTTCTAAAATATTTTTCAAGGCATGCTTAACCGCATTACTATCATTCGCTTGGTAGCTTTTACCCCCTGTAATTTCTGCTAGATGGTTTAATAAATTTAAATCCACCCCTTGATATAAACCACCTTCTACCGCTTTATTTTTATCTTGCTGGGTAGAGCCAATGGCAATGGTAAAAATAGGGATATGATTCTCAGCCACTAACTGTGCTGCGGCTTGTGGAGTAACTTTACCTAATGAATTATCTACATCAGTAAATAAAATAAAGGTTTGATGGCGTTGCCTTTGTTTATTAGCCTCTTTCAAAGCAAGCAACAAGGCATCACCCACAGCGGTATAACGCCCCGCGAGTGTTGTGGTAATGCGGGATAACTGTCGACGAATCAGGGACTCATCATTGCTTAGTGGAACCAGCAGATAAGGCTGCTCTGCAAATACAATGATTGAAATTGACTCACCGGCCATTTTAACGGTGAATTCGTTTAAAAGATTTTTCAACAAATCCATGCGCTTAATCGGGCTGCCATTCAAGCTATAGTCTTTTAATTGCATGCTCACAGAGGTATCAACAAGAAAGACGAGATCACGCTCAGGAGGTGGGTCAGGCAAACGCTCACCTACCATTATGGGGTGCGAAAGTGCAACAATCAGGGCACTAATAGCTGAACCTAACCACCAAAATTTACCCCACGATTGTGTTACTACTTTTTTATTGTTAGTAAAACTATTGGATTCAATAAGTTGTTTGACTAAGGGGTGGTAGTAGTGATTATTGATAGGTAGGTTAACATCGGCGATCGAGTGGCTGCTTTTTGTTGTTTGTCGAAACCACCAAAAAAAATACAACCACAAAGGTATGATCAGCCCAAGCCAATAAGGCTGCATCAGTTGAAACCCCTGATTCATTTATCCCCCACATTGATCGCTAACAAGAAATATTTTGCCTCTTGTAATAAAAGATTAATCTCGATATTTGAATCATTCGAATAACACAGGGTAATTAATTTTTGATAAAAAGACTGCCATTGATTAGCATTTTCGGGCTTATATTGATCTAGGCGCTTAACCCCAAAACCGGCACTGAGAATTTGACTGCATTTAATCGCGGTAGCTTGATTATTATTTAAAGTGTTGTTACGAAAAGGTGCTACTGTGCTTGATGATGCACTTTTGATTAATAAATCAAGCGCTTTGCGAGCTTTAAGTAAGGCGGATTTTTGTGATTTTCTCCATCGCCAAAACGCCAAACCGAAAAGAGCGACCAATAAAAATAAGCCCAACCATAGAACAGGGTTAAAACCATTTTCTGGAGGCGGTAAAATAAGTCCTTGTAGTTGATCTTGAATCATCCCTCTATTTTAAAGAAAACAGAGGGTTTAGCTATCTGAATTTAGCGAGTAAGCCTCTCTAATGAGGAAACTCTCGAGGATCATCACGATACCCCCCCTCGACACCACTGGTTACAATAGCAACCGCATCATGCGGATGCAGACTTTCCATATGGTTTACGCGAATCCAAAAATCATCCAACGTATTATCTTGCCTTAGAGCTGCTTGAATACGTCTTGCAGCATCTTCACAAAACATTAAATTTTCAGCATTTAAACGCGCAAATTCCTGCTCATCTTCACGCTTTACAGCGGCTTGTACAGGTGTTTTAAGTGCATCTTCAATTTGATCAATAAGGCGTGAAATAGGCAAATCTTTTACCTTGTCAGAAAGCTTGACCCGCACTTGCGCCAAGCTACGCTGGCTATGCGGTGTAGCTGAGATACCTTCTTTAGTACCAAGCCATTCATGTACGTCTTTTGCGTTTACGGTGCTGTTATCATCAATGTTACCAAACTGCTTTTCGAAACCTTGTTGAATCAAGTCGCGTGCTAATGCAGCAGAACAGGGGCAGGTTGATGAATAGGGGATTTCCACACTCAACTCAGTAGTTAACACCCCTTTGCGTAATGACGTAATCGGGCGAACTTTATAACTTTTCCAACCCGTATTATCACTAATCAGCGCATCACGGCGCTCAAAAAATTCAAGACGGCATTCTAAATAAGCGCTATCGCTAATACCTTCCTGTGATTCCGCAAAACGCTGTACCACCTTTTGTAACAAGGCAGGGGTTAACACATTGTCACTTAAAATCTCATCAACGGCTAAGTACAGTCGCGACATGTGAATGCCTTTGCTCTTGCGATCAATTAAATTCACATAAGCTTGCACACGCGCAACGGATTGGATTTTTACGCCTTTGCCGTTCAACATATGCACAGGCAGTTCAATCTCGCTCATGCCCACCCAGCTTAGTGGTGCGTTAGGCCCTTCGTGGGGTTCATTGGCAATATCGGGTAATTCATTTAAATCACAACTGTCATCTGTACAGCCTTCACTAGCACTCATTGGGGTTCCTAAGTGTGATGGATAGAAAGATTGATTATATAGCCCTTATCAGATTATGCACATACTAATTATATTTGGCAGGTTTTTGTACTGCCTGTGCATAATTCATAATGCTAAAAAGCACAACCCGTTGGTAATGGTTCTTGCTTATCTAGGCTGCTTGGAAAGTCAGGTAAACTTTCGATTTTAACAAAGCCTTCATCCACAGTACCTGAATACACATCACCCACATAGCCCAATTTGTTCATATGCGCACGTATATAAAGCGTTTCGTCCTGAGTAATTTTTACCGGCCCTCCCGAGCGCGTAAACGGCTGATCATTGGGGTGAGAATGCGCCAGAATGCGACGGTAAACTAGGCTTCCGTCTGCTTTTAGAACTTCCCACCAATCTGCATATTGGTCGCAGCCAGTTTCATCACTTTTAATCGTTACGTTAAAGGTATAGTTAGCTTCATTGCCTTGGACTGCTACTGCAGTGATATTTGCTGTTACGGTATTGTCAGTACTGGAGTTTTTATCTTCCTCACTGCTGTTACAAGCAACCATAAAAAAGAGCAAAAAGAGTGTTATTAATTTCATCAAAATGTATGCCTATTCGTGGATAGTAATGATTATAAATTATGCCAAGAAAATTCTAAAAATATGATAATGTATCATTATTACTAAACCTAATTATAAGATAAACATTGAGAGACCTTTGCAGGAACCGAGTGACGAGTAAAAATGACTGAAATTCCACTGCTTTTCGTTGAAAAACTTGCTAATACTCGTTATTAGCTTCATTTTCCGCCACCATTAGTGAAATTTCATCCGCTTTTTCTTTCGCCACCGACTCGTGACAAAGTCTCTAAAATTAAATAAACTAGCCTTGATATGATATTTGTTAGAATCCTATTCCTAATTAGCCTAGCGCAACTATCAGCTTGCGCTAGTCACACAAGCGATGTGAATAGCAAGCAGCTAAAGCCTATGCAAACACTATCAGAAAAATTTTTGTTAAAAAGAAACCCTAAAAATCATACGATTAGCTTGTTAAAAGATAACAACCCGAGCTTGTTACTTTACAAGAAAACGACTAACTCACAAACATTGGAAGAAGTTGCTGTTAGCTTTTTACAACGACACCGCAAAGATTTTTTAATCAAAAATCCTGCAGCTGAATTTAAAACTCTTTCTAATAAAACAGACGACCTTGGGTTTACGCGTATTAAGCTGGCTCAAGTCTATCAAGGTATACCTGTATGGAACGGGATAATCTCAGCGCACTTTAATCGCCAAGGTGAGTTACAGATTGTACGCGGCGAGTATTTTCCTACGCCTGATAATATTGATATTAAGGCAGGCATGAGCAGCGATGCATTGTTTCAAACAATGTCAGCTATTGATCCAAACATAACAAATAAAAATTATAAACTGGCTAAAATTATTTACCCTTTAACTGAAACCACTCCCCGTCTGGCTTATGAGCTTCAACCCGTTGGTCATGCTAAACTTGCCAGTTATACATATATCATTGATGCAATGACCGGTGACATTCTTAATCGTCAATCGAACATTCAAACGTTACGCTAATACAATAAAATTTAAAGGATTCACATGCTTTCAACGAAAACCGCCTCTTATCACAAGACGAAAATAACTTTTTTTAGTTTAGCGTTTACGTCACTACTAGGCTTCTCTTTAAGTTTATCGGCAGCACCTTTGCCCCAAATGAACACATTTAATAATCCTTTACCAAATGATGACAACCTAGGAATATCCCCTTTTAAATTACTGACAGACAATAGTGACAAAGGAAAACTCGTTAAGGCGTTTAAAGATTTATACAAACAGCAACGAAAACTAAGCCAACAAACTTCCACTGGCAGTACGTCTTTCATGCCGATAAAGAATAACACTGCTAAAAATAGTTTAGTAAACACCTTTACTCAGCGAAGCAATAAACAATTGTCATTCCAACTTGGAAAGAAAGAAGGTGCAAGCAGTTTATTAAAAATAAACAGAGATAGCTTAGGAGTACCGACATTTATAAATGGGATTTCTAATGATAACTGGCTGAGCGCACAGGGCTCTTATGGCATTCGGTTCACGCCAGATGATAGCTTTATAAAAAGTAAAAACTTGGCTTTTTTTGATAAGTACAAGCAACTTTTAAAGTTAGAGTCGCCCGAAACAGAGCTGGTGCAAACTAACCTTCATCAAGATGATTTAGGTCAATACCACACAAGGTTTAGCCAACAATTTAAAGGCGTCCCTGTTTGGAAATCTGGCCTGGTAACGCATAGCAATTTATACGGTGACCTTACCAGCTTAAGTGGAAAATACATACCATCACCGAGTAATCTTTCTATCACGCCAACCATTGGCCATGATGAAGCCGTTAGTCGTGCAATTACCGCTTTATTAGCTGACGAGCAAGCAGACTCAATTAAGTCTGAAAGCAAACTGGTTATCTATGCAGACAAAGATACCTTTATCCCTGTACTTGCTTGGGAACTAGAACTTGATGTATCAATCGCTAAACAATTGGTGGTGTTAATCAATGCACAAACAGGTGGGGTAATTCTCAGCTATAACAACATTCATACCGAAAACGTCAAGGGAGGTGGTGAAGATGTTTTAGGCAAAACACGTAACCTTAACGTTTGGCAAAAAAGCGGTGAGTACTTTTTGCATGATACCAGTAAAGATATGTATGACGCTGCTACACAAGATGCTTTTGACCCCGATGAGACTAAAGGAATAATCTCGATAATTGATGCACGAAACGAACCTGCGGACATTGAAAATGACCCTTTTCCTGATTTATTCCGTATCAGCTCAAGTTCTAAGAACAGTGGTTGGCTTGACGAGGGCGTAAGCGCTGCTTTTAATTTATCCGAAACCTATGATTACTACAATGAAAAACACAAACGAAAATCGTTAGATGGAGAGGGTGGCGCGATAACGGCTGTCGTTCGTTTAAGTAATAATTTTGATAATGCTTTTTGGAATGGCAAAGCAAAAATGATGTTCTTTGGCGATGGAGATAAATATACCTCGTCGCTGGATGTTATTGCCCACGAGCTAACGCATGGAGTAACAGGAACCTCATCTAAGCTTATCTACCAAGGGCAACCTGGCGCTATTAATGAGTCGATGTCTGATATTTTTGGGGAGGCAGCAGAGCGACGCACCTATGGTAGCAACGATTGGGCAATGGGTACGGAGTTAAGAACCGTATTACGTAATATGAAAAACCCTCGCTCGATTAATAGCGGCTTAGGCAGACCCTACCCTTCTAAAATGAGTGAATATGAAGACTTAACGCCGGATCAAGATAACGGTGGCGTGCATGTTAATAGCAGTATTATTAATTATGCCTTCTATCAACTTGCTGAAGGCTTAAATAGCTCAATCGGTTTTGATAATGCAGCGAAGGTTTTTTATCGTGCGAACACCACTCATTTATTGCCTCGCTCAGAATTTTCAGACTTACGTCGTGCCTGCATACAATCAGCGGATGATATTTTTGGTAAAGACTCAGCCCAATCAAAAGCCACAGCAAGTGCTTTTGATGTCGTAGAAATTTACGATAACCCAATCACTCCTCCACCAACAACAGGGACGCCTTCAAGCTCTTCGGACTCCGTTGTAACATTATTTGTGCAAGATGGCGCAATACATCTTGGACGAAGAGAAAAAGGCCTCGACAATGATAACCCTGTTTTCTTAAGTAATACAAAGTCGAACGGACAACGCCCTGCGGTAACGGGTGATGGTACCGTAGCTGCATTTATTACAGATGAAAATGATGTGTGCTTGGTAGAAACTAAGACGGGGAATGAGAAGTGTATAGGCAATAAAGGTATGTTTCATGCAGTAGCTTTTTCACCTGATGATCGTTACATTAGTATTATATTTAGAGACTCAGTTACAAAAAAAGCGTTACCCTCAATTACTGTTATTGATCAAAATGAACCTGATGAAGATAAAAATTCAAAAGATTACAAATTAAAAGCGGTTCAATTGGATGAATCAAGTAATGAAATCGTTTATGCCGATGCGATGGACTTTAATGCAAGTAATCGTTATCTAGTTTATGACGCTCTCAATAATGTAGGTTTAAGCAGTGGTAATAAACGTGAGGTTTGGAGCATTTATGCACTCGACCTTAAAACAGGTGATACCATTGCTTTAGTGCCACCACAAAATAATGCCAATGTTGGTTACCCTAGCTTCAGTAATATCAATAATAATTTAATGACGTTTGATATTTTCAATACCGAAACAAAGATGAATAGTGTTGTGACCGCTGATGCATCTACCGGTGAAATCACTAAGATAGCAGAAACAGACAAGTATTCTCTGCCATCACTTACCGGAGATGACAAATCACTTGTTTATTCGGTAAAAGACTCAAACACCACAGGCTATTCTTTGTACATTAAAAATTTGGCAAAAGGTTCTGCCGCTACTAAATGGCTTGGTGACGCTTACGCAGGCGTAGTTTATAGACGCGGAAAAATTAAAGCACCTGCGGCTATTGATTTGCAAGTGTCTCAAACGGTCAAGGTTAGCGCACAATCAAATGACAGCATTAACTTCAGCATTGCATTAAAAAATGCAGGCCCTGACACAGCAACTAAAGTAGTCATGACGAGTAACTTTTCTGCAGGTTTAAAGCTTCCTACAACGCTACCTTCTGGCTGTAAAAAAAGTAGTGCCTCAAAAGTAGAATGTACAGTGAGCTCCCTCAAATCTGGGGCTACCAAGAACATTGCTTTAACACTTTTAGTAACCAAAACGGGCGACGTAAGTAATGCCGTACAAGTCACGGGCGCAGAAAATGATAGCAATACTAGCAATAACACCAATGTCTTAAAGTTTAAAGTGACTAAAGTAGAAAGCGGCGGTGGCTCTAGCAGTGGTAGTGGAGGCATGTCGTGGTTAGTTTTAGCTGGTTTAATGCTTATGAGGCGTTTAAAAATCGCTTATTAATAGCGCCTGTTTCAAGCTAGAAAAATAGAAATACTCTATAATCCAGCTCATGCAGACTCAAACCGACTTTTTACAAATACGTACACACCTCAAAACCGCCATTATCGGGCAAGAAAACTTGCTCGATAGATTGCTTATTGGTGTGTTAACCGGTGGCCATGTACTCTTAGAAGGTTTACCAGGGCTGGCTAAAACCACAGCCGTTACTGCCCTTGCTAACGGTATTCAAGCCTCTTTTCAGCGGATTCAATTCACCCCCGATTTAATGCCTGCTGATTTAACCGGCAGTGATATTTTTTCACCTAAGGATAGCGCCTTTCATTTTGTTAAAGGCCCGCTTTTTCATGAAATCGTACTCGCTGATGAAATAAACCGTGCCCCACCCAAAGTTCAATCTGCATTATTAGAGGCTATGCAAGAGCAGCAAATCACAGTCGGTGGTGTAACCCGTGACTTGCCTGAATTATTTATGGTGCTGGCAACCCAAAACCCGCTAGAGCAAAGCGGAACTTACCCGCTGCCCGAAGCACAACTTGACCGTTTTTTACTACATATTGTTTTGGGCTACCCTAGCGCTGAAGATGAATTACTGATTTTACAGCGTGATAGGCAGCACCACTTTGGGGCTGATAAAGACACCTCATTAAGCCCAATCACACCTGAAACCGTACTCAATGCTCGACGAGAAGTGGCAGAAATTCACGTAAAACAAGTGCTCGAAGAATATATCGTCAAGCTGGTTGGCATGACGAGGCATTTAGAAAAAGTACAGCCGGCAGAATGCGATGATAACTGGGCAGAATTTTTACGCGCAGGGGCTTCACCACGTGCTTCAATTGCCTTGTTGCGCGCCAGTAGCGCTATGGCGTATTTGAAAGGTCGAGATTATGTTATCCCCGAAGATATTATCGCCATCGCACCTGATGTTTTGCGTCATCGTTTGGTGCTTGGTCATACCGCGCGTACAGCGAATATCACTGCAGATGATATTATTCAACAAATTATTACTACGGTTGCAGTTCCTTGAGCCTATCTTTTTTTAAAAGAAGCGCCTTGCCCACCGAAACCCGTTGGCTTAATCAAAAAGAGCTTCACGATTTACAAGCTCTAGCAGAGAAAATTAACACATCCACCGCCGCAAGCGATAAACAGCAAACCCAACAGGCAGGCCAACTCAATAGCCGCATATTGGGTAGCGGTAATGACTATGCCGAAAGTCGCCCTTACCAAAATGGTGACGACCCTCGATCAATTAACTGGCGATTAAGCGCGCGCTCACAAGAAACCTTTGTGAAAACGTATTATGCGGATTCTCGCCCTACTTTGGCTATTTTGTTAGATCAGCGTAAAGCCATGCTTTTTGGCACACGTAAACGTTTGAAAATAAACCAAGCGTTAAGAGCTAGCGTATTACTTAGCAAAGCGGGCGTTATTCATGGGCTTGATTTTAAAGCTTGGGTTTTAACAGATCATTCACTCGAATATTTTGATAACAGCGACGCTTTTCTACTAAAAGCGAATAAATATGAAGCAACCCAAGAGAGAGATTTTTCAGCCTCGAGCAACGCGAACGTTTGCTTTGGCTCCGCATTAAAAGAAATAAGGCCGCAGCTAGCCACCGATTCTTTATTTTACATAATCAGTGACTTTTCAGGACTTCAAAAGCAACAGCTAGCAGCGTTGGCTAGTCACTGCGCTATACAAACTTTTCATATTATTGATCCTGCCGAAGTCAGTTTAAACAATATCGGTTCATTGTCGCTAGAGGACAGCAACGGGATTGGCTTAAAGATTGAAACTCAAAATGATGCTCAACGAGTGAGATTTAGCAGTAAAGTCGGGGCTATTATTGATAGCCGAAAGAAGACCATAGCGGATTTAAACATCAACTATACCCGCATAATGACTGACGCAGATAGTATTCATACACAGATTTATCTTCCTATAAAAAGTACCACATAGATTAAAATTTACACATAAACGAGAGAGGCACTCAACTTGATTAACTTCGCCTATCCGTTTAAAATCAAGCTATTACATGGAAATAACTTTTTAACAACGATTAAAAGTCCATACGATCAACGGGCGAATACTAATTAATACAACCAAAGGAAGGAAAAAATGGCAGATTTAAACAAGATAATAGAAAACGTAAAGAAATACGATAGCAATGCGGATGAGAAATTAGTTACCGCTATTTTTGACAGTCTTAAATTAGTCCATGAAAATCTCGATGCAATGCTGGTCGGCTGTACTGATGATAGTGAATTAGCAACAGTGAAAAGAAACTTTCTTATGAAAAAACTAGGGTTAGACGATAGTCCAGAACTTGATGCAGCGGTTAAAGAAATTTGTGCACAGGTAAAAGAAGATCGTCAAAAGCAACGTGTGACTTTCTACTACTTACTGGCTAAGAAGTTTGGTAAAGAGTCTGTGTACGCGTAAGCGAAGCAGTACAGCCTACGATGTTAAAAGTAGGTCTTACAGGAGGCATCGGCAGTGGTAAAAGTACCACAGTCGATGCCTTTCGGGTTTTGGGCGTACCCATTATTGATGCTGATCAAATCGCTAAAAATAGTGTAAAAAAAGGTCAACCCGCACTTACTGAAATCGTCAAAAGGTTTGGTGATGAAATTTTATTACGCAGTGGTGAGCTAAACCGACAAATCCTCAAGCATCAAATATTCTCAAATTCAAAATCATTAGCAGCTCTTGAAGAAATTCTCCATCCGCATATAAAAGTGACAATTCTGCAAAAAATCAAAGCCCTTGAAAGCTCTGAAAACCTGCCTCCTTATGTAATTGTTGATATTCCTTTATTAGTTGAAAAAAACTATCAGGATATTTTTGATCATATTATTGTTGTCGATTGTTCTACTAAGCAACAAATCAAACGTGTAATACAACGAGATGGGATGGATGAAATAAGTATTAAAAAAATTATCCGCCAACAAGCTGGCCGTGATCAGCGAAAACAAGCCGCTAGTCATATTTTAGATAACTCAAAAGACGTTGAAGGTTTAACTCGACAGGTAAATCAGCTACACCAGCGCTTTGTTTCTGAAAAATAATTGCTATACTTCTCTTATTACGTTCTCGGCTCCTAGATATGTCATCATTATACGAACAACCTTTAAATGAAAAAATGCGCCTTTTTATGCGGCTTTCTCATTTAATGAAGCGTTTTAATTATCACCTCGAAATCCCAACGCCAGAAAATTGCCAAGCTGCCGTTATGGTATTGCTTGAAATTTATAGCCTTTCTTCTCGATTAGATGTAAAGAATACGACCTTACATATCATGGATGGTCTAGCACAATCTATTCGTGAAAATAGAGAGCTCGAAGGCACTGAGCGGCTTCGATTAGAGCATTTACTGGAAAAGTTGGAAGAAAAAAGCAAACAACTTTACAACTTAAGTGGCCAACTGGGACAACATTTAAAATCACACAATTTTTTAAATATCTTAAGGCAGCGCTCAACCATTGCTGGTGGTGTTAACGGCTTAGATATTCCTTTGTTTAGTTATTGGCTTAATCTAACTGAGAAGAAACGGGTGAGTGACCTTAAAGACTGGGCAGCACCTTACAACACAGCTTTTGGCGCTATAGAGTTATTAATGGAAGTAATTCTAGGTAACAAAGAAACACAACAACTGACTGCTGAAGGCGGTTTTTATCAATCGAGCTTAAGCCCCGAAAATGAGTATCAACTGTTATCTGTTGAGTTACCTGAAAACGTCGCATTTTACCCTGAAATAAGCGCGGGTAAGCAGCGTTATTCGATACGTTTTGTCGATGCCTCGTTATTAGAAACCAAGGGTAAACAGAATTTTAAAAGTATTGAATTTATTTTAAACTTATACAGCTATTGAAACTTGATCAACGCCTATAGGTCCTAGCTATCCCCCCAGCTAAGCTTCCAGTACACCATCTTGGTCGTTAGCCAGACTGACTGTAGAGAAATTTTCAGGCGTTAGGATAATAGCCAACCACATACTGCCCTATAACAAGGTATTAGACAAAATAAGAAAAGCCTGGAAGCGTTTGTAACAAACCCCACTAGCAAAGCGCTTTTACATAGAGTCAAGTTAGTTTGCATAATCAGCCTTGATTCAGCTGCTACCTTTACTGGCCAAGAACAAACCTGCGCCAATCATAATACTGCCTGCTGTACGATTGAGTTTTTTCATAGCACTTACAGATTTTAAGTGTTTACGCACCGATGATGCGGTAACTGCAACCAACATTAAACCTGCCAGTAAAGCAACAAAAGTAAGGGCGCTAAGTAAGAAAACATCTTCGCCGTTCATCACGGTTAAGTCTATAAAAGTGGGTAGAAAAGCGATATAAAAAAGAATCACTTTAGGGTTTGATGCGGAAATTAAAAAGCCTTGCGTAAAACCACCGAGCCAGTCTTTTGCTGATTGGCTGTTTTTTTGATTGACGCTAAAATTAGTATCGACCTTTGTAGTCCACATTTTCCAGCCTAAGTAGATTAAATAAGCCGCACCGACAAAGCGAATGACAGTGAACAGCCCACCATAGTTTTCAGCGATGGTGGCTAAGCCAAACGTTGATAAAATTAGATAGATAATATCACTAACGGCAATACCTACGGACATTGGTAAACAAGCCCAAACTCCAGAAACTAATGCTCTTGCGAGTAAGGCAAACGTACCGGGACCAGGCGTGATCGCAAAAATAAATATGGCGATGAAGAATGCGACGGAGGCTATAACACTGTCATATTTCAATCAAATAGGTTCTTCATTAAGGAAGCATCCAAAGCATACCAATTTACACGCTTACTGTTTAATAATCGAACTATTGGTAATTTTGATTATTGTACCTTGCGTGACCTGAAAAGCGGCTAACTGGCTATGAATTTCAGAATAGACATTCAAAAAATTACCACCTCGGGTCGGGGCGAGTACCGTACTATGAATCCCTTTAGTAAAACGTACTATTCCGGGCTTTCCTTCACTTATATCTAGCGCAGTTGCACTAACTGTTTTCGCTTGCATTAAACCTGCTAACGCTTCTGTCGTTTTATTAACAACTACCTTGTCACCGATCATTTCTATTAAGTGAATAGGATGTGTCTGTGCAGCATCAGCCGCATAGTTAATTGGGTCGGCAGACTCTAAAATAAACTGCGTGGCATACATAAACGCATCATACTTTTCACCTTCTATACCATTCGCTTTTAGACCTGCTTTGATTTGCAAACCAAAAGGATCAGACTCTAATAACATATTACGAATACCCGCACCTGCTGCAATTAATGAGCTAGGTGTTTTTTTATCCTCAACGGCGAGATAAGGAACGGCTACGATGCCACCTAACGAGTGAGCAATAAAGCCTACTTTTGAAGCATCAATGTTCGGTAAATTTTCTATAGAGCGACGAAGCACCAAAAGATTTGAAACACCTTGGCGAATATTATCGCGTGAGGTAAGTAAACTTTTTAAGTTCATAAAGTGAGTTCCAGACTCATCAGGAACACCATCTGGACCCGCTGCTTTAGTCGAGTTGTTTATGTAATCAACATCAAAGCTAGGCTCAACGACCTTCGGTAGTTGGGTATTTGCAGCGTGAAAGGGGTTTGGATCAGTTTGTTTGTCATCTAAAAACTTAGGAATACCGTGCAAGGGTAAATCAATTGCAATAACCGCAAAGCCTGCAGCCGATAGAGAGTCTGCATAACCTAAAACATCTGTCCGCATGCGTGTTATGCCATGTTGGTAGATAACAAGAGGCCAACCATTGGCAGGCATTGTTGGGACAGTGCCAACAACGTTTCCGCTGGCGGGGTCTTTAATGTCCGCACCTGCATTAGGAGTTGTCATCATTATAGGTATAGTTAATTTAGTATTTTCAACGGGGGACTTATTAAAGCGCGTTAAAGCAGATCCGCCAATACCTTTCCAATACGCCGTTAACGGCGCTGTAGGGTTTGTAGCACTGGGTATTTGTAGGTAGTAAGGTACTTCCAGAGCACCGATTGAAATATTGGCATAACCTGGTAAAGCTGCATTAATTTCATTAGTTGTTTTTCCCGTAGGAACAACTAATATGGCGCCTGCCTTAGCGTTATTTGCAAGCTCTTTTAACACATCGTTAATTGACTGAGTCGTAAAAGACCAGCTCATAATAATATTGTCTTTGACAATGGTATTATCAAACTCAATTGCTTTAGCTTCCATATTATTGATCAGCGCACGTAACGGCTCTAAAGCTTCGTAGTTATTTCCTGTCAATGGTGCTGATCCTTTTGCTAAAAAGTATGCAGGCGGTGTTTCAGCTTTTTTACCAGACTTGTCTTTTATGGCATTGGTTAACAAAACCATATAGCTACTATTACCAGCTAAAGGTAACTTTGGCACAATGGCTAATTTTTTATCAGCAGTTTGAACAACAGCAATTTCATCCCCACTTAACTCTCTAATAACTGAAATTACTGCACCTGTTTTAGGGTCTTTTGTGACTTGAAAAACTTTAACACCATCTCCTAAAGTTGCAGGGTCAACTTCCATACCAAAATTAATAGTAATTGGATTAGTGGTTGAGAACCCATCGAGTTGATTAATTTGAGCAATAACAGGGTTATCTGGCTTACCATCTTTATCCGCATCATTCGGAATATTTAAAGTGCCGTCTTTTGATCCTTTGAATAATAGGTCATTGGTTGTTGGTATTTTACCTTTAGCAGGGTCAAATACAGGGCCGTGTGGTGGTTGGGCAGGTGTGCCCGTTGCTGCCTGATTAAAATCATAGTCTGACTTTCCCACACAGCCTGAAAGCAATAACGCGGATGCTATTAAAAAAGACGAGACCGATAAGGGTGTTATTAAGTTGTGTTTAGTAATTGATTGCATAATATCGTCCTTTAAAAGTTGTAGTTAACTTGGGCGCTAAGAATATTTACATTACTATTGTAAAGACCTTTCACTGCGTAACCCTTCTCATCGGTATTATCAATGGGGGTTTCATCAAGAAATAAATGCGCATAACCAACATCGAAGTTTAACTTTTTATTCATTTTATAGCCTGCACCTAAAGAGATCCATGTTCGATCATTGCCGGGGATATTAGGTGTGCGAAGCTTTGCAGATGGAATCGGCTCTTCGTCAAAAGCAACACCTGTTCGCAACGTTAGTTTGTGGTTAACATTATAATTTGCACCGAGTGATACACGTGTAACATTTTTCCAGTCTTCAGGCGTGTTGGTTATTTTAGTATTTGTTTTTGCATCATTAACTAACAGCTGCTCAAAAGAACTCCAACCTGTCCATGTTATATCCCCCAATATCTCTACACGTTGATTAAGTTGGTGAGCGAGCGATAAAGATAATGATTCCGGCAGCTCAATGGTAGCCGTGATATCGCGATCTTTGAATGTGTTAATGCCCTTATTTTCAAGGCCTTTACCGATAGCAGCAATGGTTGGATCAAGGTCAAACTTGATCTTGCCTTCAAGGTTATGTTTAACCTTTGAGCGATAACTAAGCCCTAAACGTGTTTTGGGTGTAGCTTGAAACAGTGCACCAACGTTAAAACCAAATGACACATCATCGCCTTCTACAACAACTTGGCTATCATTTGCAGCACGCGAAGCTTGCGGGTATTTGGTATTACAAATATCTAGCGTGGGTGTCGAACCACTGGCTATTGCTACACTTCGACAAGCCGCCGCTGAATCAAGTGCCTTACCTAAGTTTACATCAAATTGTTGTACGCTTACGCCGCCGCCAATACTTAATTTTTGATTTGCTTTCCAAGAAAGCGAAGGGTTGATATTTAATGTTTTTACTTTAGATTCTGTAGCTTGATAGCGACCAACCCAATCTTTTTGATATTTTGTACTTGAGCCAAAAGGGGCATTAACTGATAATCCAAAGTTAAGGCGAGGTGTGACTTTTCGCATATAGTAAAGGTTAGGCACTAATGATGTCGCTCTGCTGGCAATTTCTTGTTTACCATCGATAGTTGTCAGTAAACTCGCAGGAGAGGCTGAGCCTTTATCAGAAAATTCTGTTTTGGCAGATATAATATGAGCAGCACCTGAGAGCTGTGACTTGGTGCTTATATTTTCACCCAAATATGTCATGCCTGCGGGGTTAAACCAAATAGTCGAGGCATTATCTGCAACAGCGGCTGAACCCGCATAGGAGTTCCCCATCCCTGACGCTGAATTTGTAACCAAGGCAAAACCAGCGGAATACGCTGTATTTGAAAAAATCAACAAAGGAATTATGGGTAATAAATACTGATGTTTGGATTTTAAAAATATCATTGCAAATTTCCTTGTGTTAAAACAATTTAAGCTTTGAAAATACTCTAGCTTCCAATACTAACACTTACCATTAGTCTTAAAGTATCTTATCTAAAGTCTATTATAGTGTAATGTAACGACTTTATTCATGATCGTCCATAATAATTAAAATAATAAAATATGCTGCAACCTTATAAAAAAGCATTCACCCTTTTTTGCGAAAAATGCAAAGGCTCATTGCTACCCGCTAGTTTTACAGCAATTATTTTACTGATGATCTTCATCGCTCAATTCGCGACGACAAATATCACGCAAAGTGTTGAGTTAATGAGCTCTTCAATTAAAGATCAAAATAAAAATAATATTTTACTGGGTAAAATGTCACAAGCTGCGTTTAAGCGCACGACTCTTTTAACTGAAATGTTACGCTCTGATGACCCCTTTAAAAATGATGAACTATTTACGGAGCTTAATGATTTAGGTGCCAAGTTTGCAGAAGCTAAAGCTAACATTAAAAATAGAACTGGCAGCATGAAACTGCAGAAATTACTTGAAAAACAATATCAAATAGCAAAAGTGAATGGTCCTCTGCAAGGTGAAATTTACGAACTAATTTTCAATGAAGACAATGAGAGAGCCAATTCATTGTTCTCATCTATTGCCTTACCAACAATGAATAAACACTTAGACAGTATCCATAATATGGTCGATTACCAGTTTAGGTTGACCGACAATGCCATTGAACAATCTGAAAATGAAGTGTCGAATATTTTATCTTCAATTCAAGCACTCAATATAATGAGTATTGTTATTAGTATATTTTTAGCGTTCTTTGTTTTAAAAAAGAAAAAAGAAGGCGATTTAAAATTAGCTTTTTTCGCGAGCTCAGATACTTTAACAAAGTTACCTAATCGTCGCACCTTCATTGAGGTGGTTGACAACCATATTCTTTCAAACCCTAAAGAGACTTTTTCAATAATCTTTTTTTGATATAGATTATTTCAAAAACATCAATGATACCTACGGGCATGAAATTGGGGATGAAATATTAATTCACTTTTCAAAGACGATTCAATCAGCACTTAAAAGTGAAGATGTACTCTCGCGATTTGGGGGTGATGAATTTGTTTTATTATTACGTAGCACGCATTCTGCAAGACAAGCTGACTTGTTTATCAGTGAACTTTCTTCACTCTTAGATACGTCCTTTGTCATCAACGATACAGAAGTATTTATTACCTCCTCTATTGGCGTAAGTATGTTTGAAAAAAATGCCGCTACAACGGCTTCACTGCTTAAAAATGCAGATCTTGCAATGTATTCAGCAAAAGAAGCTGGAAAGAATTGTTATTCGGTTTTTTCTAAAGAAAATCACGAAAAAATCGAAAAGGAAAAAGCAACTTGCCATGCGCTTCATACTATTTTAAATAAAGGCAATAAAAATAATGAACTGTATTTGATGTACCAACCCTTACTCAATATCAACGATAGTAATTTTTCAGAGTGTGAGGCTTTAATAAGATGGACCAACGATGATGGCATAACTACGATGCCTGATGACTTTATCCCATTAGCAGAAAAAAGCAATCTTATAGAAAAAATCAGTCTTTTTGTTATAGATGAGGCCTGTAAGCAGCAAAGTAAATGGCAGCGTAACGGGGTTAAGGATGTACGCATCCACATTAACTTATCAGGTAACAAAATCATTTTTGAAAAACTTTTAAATCACTTTAAAGCTAATATCGAGTCTCGAGATTTATATCCATCCCTATTTGGAATTGAGTTAACAGAGAGAACCCTAGACTATATTTCTGATGAAACAATCAGGCAACTTGACCAGCTACGGCGTTTAGGAATGAAAATTGCCATTGATGATTTTGGTACCGACTACTCTTCATTGAGCCAATTAAAAAAGCTTCCTATTACTACCTTAAAGATTGATAAAGACTTTATTTCAGGGATAGCAAATGACAGAGATGATCAGGCCTTGGTCAAAACCATCATACAAATGGGACATTCATTACAACTTGAAATTGTTGCGGAAGGTGTCGAAACCTACGAGCAGCTCACTTTTCTTAAAGATCATAGTTGCAATACGGCACAGGGGTATTTTTTCCACCACCCTTTAAAAAGTAAACATATATCCCATTTAAAGCTTGTTGCTTAATAGATCTCGAGGCATTTAGAATTTTATTGGAACTTACTTTAAAGCTTCAACAACCTCATCATGTTTTAAGTGTCTCGCAAGTCCTTTAGGTGTTTTTCCATCACTGTTTGATGCGTTACGGCTGAGACCTTTGCTAATTAAATAAGTAGCGGTTTTAGGATGACCGAAACGTGCAGCCTCATGCAAAGCCGTCCAGTTTTTTTCGGTTTTAGCATACAAGTCTGCACCTTTGGACAATAGCAGTTTAACAACTTCTGTATGCCCTTTGGCGGCGGCCTCATGCAGGGGCGTTTCTTTTGATTGATCTCTCGCATTAGCATTGGCGCCATTATTAAGAATTACCTTGGCAAAGCCTAATTGCCCCTTAGCCGCAGCCTTATGTAATAACGATTCGCCAATATCGTCCGTAATATTAACGTCAGCTTTATTACTGGCTAGCAGCTCTGCAATAGGTACATTACCATTTTTAAGTACGATTTGAAGGGGAGTACCTTTTTGACTGCCCGTATTGGCATTTGCACCGTATTTCAAGAGGCTTTCAACTACGCCAACTTGCGCTCTCGCAATCGCCATGTGTAACGGGTTCCCCCCTTTGGCACTTTTACTAGGATCAGCTTGATATTTTAATAAGTGAGCCACAATACCCGATTGCCCTTTTTGAATCGCCATCGTTAATGGCGTTTCACCGGCACCGCTTGTGGCATTCGCATCGGCCCCATTTTGTAGCAACAGCTTTACGAAATTAGTATCCGCTTTTTCTACAGCTAAATGTAATGGCGTGCGCCCCGCCGATGTTTTAGCATTTATATTTGCACCAAATAAAACGAGGTCATTTGCCATTGCCCCGTAACCCAGCCGTAGTGCGGTATATAATACCGGCTCGCCTCCGGCGGTTACAGTACTTGGATCGGCACCTTGTTTTAAAAAGCGTTCTGCCTCTTTCTTTCTGTTTGCCATAAGGTTGTCAGCAAAGGCTTTACTGACAACTGTTCCGCCACGCGGGCGATTCGGCACTCTACGTTTTTTAATTTTTCCAAACTTTGAAGGGACTTTAGCTTTCGGCTCTTTGCTTTCAACGGAGTCGTCACCCTTTAATTTTTTATCTGTTTCATCATTTGATGATACTGCGGTAGCATCTTCTACACTAGTAGGCTTTATGCCTTTACTTCCGCAAGCTGTTAAAAGACTACATGAAATACACAGCCCTATGAGTGTTTTAATAAGTTGACCTGACATTTTACTCCCCTTAAACACAGTATTACTCTGTAATATTGAGTAGATTTCATTCCTTTTTATTTTCTTTATCATAGCCAAAATAGCATTTTTTGTCATGGTTATATCCCTACAAACAGAACTATTTTTAAGCAATAACATCTGAAGTCTCACATAAATCGTATTGATATTTTATTTATAAATTGAAACGCGTATGATTCATCACGTTTTTTGATCCATCGTTTTGAACTTACTAATTTTGGAGATAGTCTTATGACATCACATTTTCTAAAAGTTGCACTGCTTAGCGCACTTATTCCTTTAACTGCTTGCAATGCTGATACGCCAACAAATAAAAATACGGCACCAAAATCTGTTGCTTCAGCACCCGTAAAACAAGCGGGTGGTTACAGCAACATTGACAATGCAACCCTACAGAATTTAATTGATCAAAAGAAAGTCATTTTAGTGGACATTCGCCGTCAAGAAGAATGGCAACAAACAGGCATAGTTAAAGGCGCCAAGACCATTACATTTTTTGATAATACCGGGCGTATCAATCCTAAGTTTGTACCGCAGTTTACGGCGCTTGCAAAACCTGACCAAACTATTGCTCTAATTTGTCGTACAGGCAATAGAACGCAAGCGGCTGGCCAGGCAATAGCGCAGCAGCTAGGTTATAAAAATGTGCTCAACGTAACACATGGGATTATGGGCTGGATGGCTGAGAAACGCCCTGTTGTTAAGTACAAGTAAGGTTAACTAGAAAACTCCATTAAAAGGCAGCTACTGCTTATTAGTAGTCACCTTTTTTAGGTTTTACGGCAATCGACAAATTCACCATTAGGCCAACAAGGTGCTGAGATTGGCTCGCCTAAATTGGCATCAATCAAACGCTGTCTTGCCTCTAGTAGTCTTCCTACTAATGCAGGCTCACGCTTACCGTACACTTTATTATCTTCCACGCGATTCACCACAATGCCTAGTAATTCGGTAATCGCGTTACCGACTGAATTTTGTGAAATTGTTACGATTAAGCGACCTTTGTCATCGCGGTAGAGTATCTGTTTGTAAGCGGGCCGCCAGCGAATTTCATTGGCAAACTGCGGGTCTTGGATAACTTGTTCACGTAAGTCACGCGCTACTCGTAAAAACTGGTTATTACCGAGTAACACATCAGCAACTTGGTTGGGGAAGTTTGCCTCTTTGGGTATACGTTCATCACCGGTTGCAACTAATGAAAAGAAAGTGCGGTAAAAATCTAAGAAGCCGCGCAAGACTTGTTCAAACTCATACCAGAAATATTGATCGTTGAGTTTTTCAGCACCGCCAACTAGCTCCCAACTAGGCAGCCCTTGGGGAAAACCTGTTAGCTCAAGCGCACAATCTTCCGAGGGTAGAAATTTTAGTAGCTGTAAATCAAGCACATCTAGAAATTCATGATAGGCATCGCTGAGATGGCGTAAAAATAAAGTGTTATGCCCGCTGTCTGTTAAGTTGGGGTTGCTTGCATCTGCATTTTTCGCTGCTTTTAAATCAGCAACAGGAAAGACCATAAAGTGATTATGGATCATCCGGATACTTGGCACTCCGGGTTTATTCAATGGCCATGTTGAATCCAAACTGGCTTCGCCGCAGAGCACTAAATGCTTTTTAGGGTCGGGGTATTTCTCCAGCATGTATTCCATTAAAATGGTGGTCATTTTTGACCAAACTTTCTTTTGCTGGCGGCTTAATTGATCTCGGCGAACAGGACGACCAAGTGGGTCAAGAATGCGTCGCGATGTATCTAAAATAATGGAGGTATCAAACTCAGTGCTATGACCAATTAATTTTCGATACATTAATAAGTCTTCAGGAGTTCTAAGTAATCCATTTTCTTCGGCAAGATTTTTAAGATTTGCAGCACTGTTAAAAAACTCTACCGGCGACATTCCCTCAGGCACACTAAGCGACATAGATGGACGTGGCGTAATAATTTCTCGTGGTCTGAGTTGGATCATTTTTAACCTCTTATGACAGTTTAAATTACATTAACTTTTGATTCACCGTAATTGATCTCACATCTTTACATTGTTTACAGGCATCGCTTAAAGCCGCGAGACTTTTTTCATTCTGTGGTTTTGCCACAATAATTTCTACCTCAACCTTGCCATCAATATAGTGCAAAACGATATTACTGATATCTTTATCGGCGTTGTTTTGTTGCAGCAAAGGATAAAGCTCGGCCATTATTTGCTTACGGCTTGGTAAGTCTTTTGATGGACTACAAGTTTCATCGTCTTCTGGGTCAATATGCACCGTTATGTCATGCATGTCAGAAAACTCATGGCGCAACTCGTGGATCACACGTTCAGCAATATAATGGCCTTCAGACACGCTTAAGTAAGAGTTAACTTGCAGGTGCACATCGGCTAAAACATTATTACCCATTTTTCGTGTGCGTAACATATGCATATGTTCTACGCCTTCAATGCTACTTATAAATTGACCAATTTTCGCTGTTTTTTGTGGGTCTAACGCGGTATCAACTAACTCCATAGTGCTATCAAGAATCAACCGTGCTCCCATGTAAAATATCATAACGGCAACGACTACTGCGGCCGCAGCATCCATCCAAGGTAATTCTAAAAAGATACTTCCCGCTACTCCGATAGCAACTAAAAGGGATGAAATTGCATCAGAGCGATGATGCCAAGCGTTCGCCTTGAGCATTTTAGAGTCGAGCCGATTGGCAACTACCATCGTGTATTGATACAGCGCTTCTTTACTCACGATGGCGAGTGCGACGAAAATTAATGCCAGTGGTTCAGGCTGCAATAAACGCTCAGGATTCATAATACGCCCTACTGCATTAATTGTAATACCTACCGCTACACCTGCAAGTGCCAGCCCCAAAATAACGGTAGCGATAGTTTCAAAGCGTCCATGCCCGTAAGGATGATCATCATCTGCATCTTTACTAGCAAGTTTAGCCGCGATTAATACAACCACATCACTGGCAAGATCAGATAATGTATGAACCCCATCTGCAATCAGTGCTTGCGAGTGTGTAAAAGTACCACCAATTAATTGCGCTAGAGACAGCCCAATATTTACCACCATACCAACTAAGGTAACATTGCGCGTTTCTTTATAACGAAGAGTGCCGGGCTTTTCAGTGTTTTGTTCGTGAGAGTGACCATGTTGGCCGTGCTGAGAATGGCTGTGCATAGTTTGCTAACTTTCCTCACCGTGGTTAATCTGAATAATCACGGTGTATTCATAATCTTCATCGAGCGTATCGACCAGCATATGTCCGTGTACTTTTGCCCATGCAGGAATATCGTAAAGCACGCCAGGGTCGGTACAAACCACTTTTATTTGCTCGCCATTTGCAGCTTTTCCCAGTGATTCAATCAATTGCTGAGTACGAATCACAGGCATCGGGCACAATAAACGACGCGCATCTAACTCATGTAGGGTTGGCCTAGCCATCAATTATCTTCGTCGGGGGTTTTCGCGGTAATCGTCAGCGCATGCAAGTCACCCGAAGTGATCGCACTATTTACCGATGCATAAACCGCTTGATGACGCTTGAGTGTATTTAAGCCTTCGAAGCTTTTACAAACAACGGTTGTTTCATACTTGTAACCATCGCCATCCACCGTAATGCTAGCATCGGGGAATTGTTCTTTAATTAATTGGCTTACCGCCTCATTACTAATGCTCATTGTCTTATCCTAAAAAAGTTATCGAATGCAGTATAGCGAAGGCGTATACTTCTTGCAGAGTATTTATAATAAAGGAACTAACGATGACTGCCAATGTATCTGAACCACTTGTTCAAAAAGTCATGGAGGCTTGCCCAAAGTTTTGTGAAGCACTAACTAATGAAGAGGTGGCTACTTTTTTAAAGTTTACCAATATCGTTGATGCTGAACCGAATAACATTATTGCTGACATCGGTGAAGTAGGTAATGAATTTTATTTAGTTTTGGAAGGAAGAGTTCGTCTTATGAGTGTAGAGGGTGGTAACGAAATGGACGTTGGACGCATAGAAGTGGGCTGTCTAGCGGGTGAAATGTCATTCTTTGATCGTCAACCACGCTCGATTCGACTACGTTCAGGCAAGAAAAACGGCGTTAAACTGCTCGCCATACCCCGCCCGATGTATAAACGTCTATGTGTTGAGCATTCCTATATTTCAGTAAATTTATTGGAATTTGTTGTAATGAGCTTAGATAAATTAATCCGTAATAGCTCGAAATATATGACAACACTGTATAAGCATGTGGCGGGGGTTGGCTATCGTTAAGAAAAATGCCGATATTATCCACGAAGATCTGCGCAATATTTAGTGCTAGCTTGCAAATGACTTAAAAGCGAATGCAGAATAACTATTACGACTCACTTCGTGAAAAATAGCGACAAATTATCTATACTAAATTCTCATCGACTTAATCAGTCTACCCTTAAGACAATAGTACTACCGTAGGTTTTGCTATGCGTAATATTATAAAAGCAACTATTCGCACCATCCCCGATTACCCCAATCCAGGCATTCAATTTAGGGATATTACAACATTACTTGAAGAGCCAACCGCGCTGCGAATGACCATTGATACTATTGTGCATCGCTACCTTCACCAAAATATTACCGCCGTTGCAGGGATTGAAGCGCGTGGCTTTATTTTTGGTACAGTCGTTGCCTATGAGCTAGGCGCAAGCTTTATCCCTGTTCGAAAAGCAGGTAAATTACCTGGCGATACCATCTCTCAAAGCTATCAACTTGAATATGGCGAAGACAGTATTGAAGTACACACCAACTGCGTAAAGCCCAATGACCGCGTATTACTAATTGATGACCTTATTGCAACAGGCGGCACAGCGACAGCAGCAATAACATTACTCCGTCAATTAGATGCGAATATTATTGAGAGCTGTTTCGTTGTTGATCTACCTGACATTGGGGGCAGTAAAAAACTACGTGATGAGCTTAATTGCCCAGTGTTTGCTTTATGTGAGTTCGAGGGCGAATAAAATATAACGCAATGTGCCATTTACAAAAATTAGCGGCGAAATAACGACTATTCAAGACTATTATTTTTCGTAATAACCCACCTATAGTCATATTTACGCCAAAGCCAAAAGCACCAAAATAGTGCGCCACAAGTGATTTAAGCCATGCGTTTCATATTTAATGCGCTATTATGATGCACAGCTTGGAAATTATAATTAGCAAATATTTCCTGCTTACCTGCCCTCTAATATTTTATCTCTTGCCCAATACTGGTTTTTAACAGCCTATTGCTCTTCAGTTGCGTTGACTCACACAAATTATGCCTACAACACCAAAAATTGATAATTGGTACGTTATTTGCATTGACTTAGCTAGCAATTAAGCTTTTCTTTCATAATAGGAGATATGTGCAATGAAATTAGTCACTGCAATAATAAAACCTTTCAAACTCGATGATGTGCGTGAAGCACTCTCTGAGATTGGCGTTGCGGGCATAACCGTAACAGAGGTAAAAGGATTTGGTCGTCAAAAAGGTCACACAGAGTTATACCGTGGCGCGGAGTATGTTGTTGATTTTTTACCAAAAGTAAAAATTGAAGCTGCTGTTCCAGGCGATATCGTTGATCAAGTTATTGAAGCAATCAGCAAGGCTGCCAACACAGGAAAAATTGGTGATGGTAAGATTTTTGTATCAAACATTGAGCAGACCATTCGTATTCGTACGGGTGAGACTGGTCCTGAAGCACTTTAACGTAAGCTAGGAGGCACGATAAAATGGAAAACAATATATTAGAATTACAATATGCCATGGACACCTTTTACTTTTTGGTAATGGGTGCTTTGGTTATGTGGATGGCGGCAGGTTTCTCAATGTTAGAAGCCGGTTTAGTTCGCTCTAAAAGTACTACAGAAATCTTAACCAAGAATATTGCACTTTATGCAATAGCTTGTACGGCATATCTCGTGATTGGTTATGAAATAATGTATGACGGTGGCATGTTCTTAAAAGACATCGCGCTTGATGGCGCTAAAGATGCAGATGGCATGGTTGCTGCTGTCTTAAAGGAGTCGGCAGAAGCGGGCTTTAGTGGCGACTCCGTTTACTCAAATGCCTCTGATTTCTTCTTTCAAGTTGTATTCGTAGCAACAGCAATGTCGATTGTATCGGGCGCGGTTGCTGAGCGTATGAAGCTTTGGGCTTTCTTGTTGTTTGCAGTTGTAATGACAGCCTTTATCTATCCAATGGAAGGCGCATGGACATGGGGCGGAAAATCAGTATTTGGTTTATTTAACTTAGGTGATGCGGACGAGAAAGCAGGTCTTATAGGCTTTGGATTCTCTGACTTTGCAGGCTCTGGTATCGTTCACATGGCAGGTGCAGCAGCAGCATTAGCGGGTGTTTTATTGCTAGGTGCTCGTAAAGGAAAATACGGAGAAAATGGTAAAATTAATCCGATTCAAGGTGCCAACTTACCAATGGCTACACTCGGTACATTTATTCTTTGGATGGGTTGGTTCGGCTTTAACGGTGGCTCAGTTCTTAAGTTAGGTGATATTGCCAACTCAAACGCAGTTGCGATGGTGTTCTTAAATACGAATGCAGCAGCGGCAGGTGGTGTGATCGTTGCATTAATCGTTGCTCGTTTAATGTTCGGCAAAGCAGATTTAACCATGACACTTAACGGTGCATTAGCAGGTCTCGTCGCAATTACTGCCGAACCTTCAACACCCACTCCGTTGATGGCATTAATAATTGGTGGCATCGGTGGTCTAATCGTTGTTTTCTCTATTTTGGCTTTAGATAAAATGAGAATTGATGATCCGGTTGGTGCTATTTCAGTACACGGCGTTGTCGGTTTCTGGGGCCTTATGGCTGTGCCTTTGACGAATACAGGCGCTACGTTTGTAGGCCAGTTAGTAGGCGCTGCCACCATCTTTATCTGGGTATTCTTTGCATCATTAATTGTTTGGTTTATTATCAAAATGATTATGGGAATACGCGTATCAGAAGAAGAGGAATACGAAGGTGTTGATATTGGCGAATGTGGCATGGAAGCTTATCCAGAATTCACTAATAAGTAAGATGTAAAGTATAGTTCAATGATTAAAGGTCACTTCGGTGGCCTTTTTTTATGCCTATAATTACTTCAATCAGCAGCGTATTTCTTTGGAAGATATTGTTGTATTTTAGTTGTGGCGAGCTTAAAAGAGCGAACTGAAATAGTAAACTCTTTACAGATAGCCTTGACCAATCAAACAATAGAGCAACATAAAAATTCAAAACAAAAAAAGAGAGCCGTAATAGCTCTCTTTTTTTAAGAATTTAAAGGTACTGATAGATCACGGGGAGAAGATATGTGCAGCTGAAGCGTATCAACCGTAACCATCAGCACCAACGCAGAAGGCAAAAAAGCATTCTACAAATAATCAGACTAAGTAAACTTAAAAAAGTTTCACATTTTTTTAAGTTTCTAGCTATTTCCCATATGTGTAGCCGGTAATATTTGCCAGTTTTTTCTAAGTTAAGCAACATACACCTACTAGCTTAACATCACAGACTAATAGACCTAATGTATTACTCTTCAAATTTTTCGTTTAACGTTTGCACAAGTCTATTGACACTACACATCCAAATTAGCCACATTCAAGGCATTGCTTTCAATAAACTCACGACGTGGCTCTACGTGATCGCCCATTAGCGTGGTGAATATTTCATCGGCTTGGTAAGCATCTTCAATTTTTACTTGGAGCATTCTGCGTGTTTCTGGATCCATGGTGGTGTCCCAGAGTTGATCGGGATTCATTTCACCTAGACCTTTATAGCGTTGAATGTTCAAGCCACGCTGGCCCTCCTTCATCAACCATGCCATTAGGTTGTCAAAGCGTGTGACGTATTCTCGGCGATCACCGCGCTCAATGTAGCTATCTTTTGTTAATAAGCCATCTAATGTTTGGTTGAGTTTGATAATGTGTTTAATTTCTTGGCTATTGAAAAAGTCTTTGCTTAGGAAAAAATCGTTATCAACGCCGTGCATTAAACGTGTTATACGAATCGTCCAATCATCACCTTCGAGTTTTTGTGCAGCGGCTTTGTAGTTGCGGGTTCCGTTGAATTTATCATTCATCGCGTTGGCGGCTTTTTCTAACCATTTTTCGGCTGTTGCAAAACCAATATCCTCAGAGCCAGCCGCGTTAAATAGCATCGCTTCTAATATTTCAGTATCGTAGCGCCTAGCTAGGCGTTTGATTATATTTTCAATCACCACATAGTCTTTGGCGAGCTTTTCTAATGCTTCGCCTTTTATGCCAGGTGCTGTTTCATCAACATGCAAAGCAGCCCCATCGATAGCAAGTTGGAGTAGGTTTGCATTAAGCTCATCATCGTCTTTTACGTATTGTTCTTGCTTGCCTTTTTTGATTTTATACAAGGGTGGCTGGGCGATATAAATATGACCACGTTCCACCAGCTCTTTCATTTGGCGATAAAAGAAGGTAAGCAATAAGGTACGGATGTGCGAGCCATCCACGTCAGCATCGGTCATAATTATAATGCGGTGGTAACGTAGTTTATCAGGATCAAATTCATCTTTGCCGATGCCACAACCCAGTGCCGTGATGAGTGTGCCGACTTCTTGTGATTGCAGCATTTTATCAAAACGTGCTTTCTCTACATTTAATATTTTACCTTTAAGTGGCAAAATTGCTTGAGTGCGCCTGTCTCTGCCTTGTTTGGCAGAACCGCCCGCTGAGTCGCCCTCCACCAAGTAAATTTCTGAGAGTGCAGGGTCTTTTTCTTGGCAATCTGCTAACTTACCGGGTAGGCCTGCAATATCTAAAGCACCTTTGCGGCGAGTCATTTCACGGGCGCGTTTTGCAGCCTCACGTGCGCGACCTGCATCGACCATTTTATTACAAATGATTTTTGCCTCGGCAGGGTTTTCCATTAAGAAATCACCTAATGCCTCACCCATTGCCGACTCAACAATGCCTTTTACTTCAGATGACACCAACTTATCTTTGGTTTGTGACGAGAATTTAGGGTCAGGTACTTTGACCGATAAAACAGCGGCTAATCCTTCGCGCGCATCATCACCCGTTAACGTGATTTTATCGCTTTTTTTATTGGACAATATACCTTCTCGATCAATGTACTGATTGAGGGTTCTTGTTAGCGCGGTTCTAAAACCTGATAAATGCGCACCACCATCACGTTGCGGAATATTATTGGTGAAGCAAAATATATTCTCTTGGTAGGAATCATTCCATTGCAGGGATACCTCTACCCCCACATCGTCTTTCATCACATCAAAACTGATAACGTTTTCGTGAACAGGCGTTTTATTACGGTTGATATGGCTTACAAACGCAGAGATTCCGCCTTCGTATTCAAATACAATATCTTCGCCTTCACCACGCTCATCAATTAAGTGAATACGCACGCCTGAGTTTAAGAACGAAAGCTCACGTAAACGCTTTGCTAAAATATCAAAGCTGTATTCGTGAATGGTGAAGATTTCTTTACTCGGTAAAAAGCGAACTTTAGTGCCGGTTTTATCGGTATCGCCAATCACTTTCATTTTAGAAGTGGGATCACCTAAACAATAGGTTTGACGATTAACTTTCCCGTCACGATGGATAGTTAACGTTAACGCCTCTGACAACGCATTGACAACCGAGACCCCGACACCGTGTAATCCACCTGATACCTTGTAGGAGTTATCATCAAACTTACCACCCGCATGCAATACGGTCATGATAATTTCTGCGGCAGAGCCACCTTCTTCGTGCTCATCAACCGGTATACCACGGCCGTCATCAGATACAGAAACTGCACCGTCGGTATGCAGTGTTACGGTAATTTCAGAACAGTGACCGGCTAAAGCTTCGTCGATTGAGTTATCGACAACCTCAAAAACCATATGGTGTAAACCACTGCCATCATCGGTATCGCCAATATACATACCGGGGCGTTTTCTTACCGCCTCTAAGCCTTTTAATACCGTGATACTGGATGAATCGTAACTCTGTTCTTCTGACATGCTAACACCTTCTAATTTAGCACTTCAGTATACACTAAAAGAGGAATTATAGGATCTCAGATTTAGCGTTAAGTTTTGTTATTTTAAACCAATAGAGACCTTTGCACGAATCGGGTGGTGAGTGAAAATGGCTGAAATCCCACTGCTTTCGTTGAAAAACTTACTAATACCTCGTTATTAGCTTCATTTCCCGCCTCAATCAGTGAAATTTCATCCGACTTTTCTTTCGCCGCCGACTCGTGCAAAGATCTCCAATAATTGTTTTCTTTTTATTGCCGCAATTTAATACTACCAAGGTCTAAGTCCTTATATTTAGGTGGTATTAGTTTTTCTTTATTTTGCTTTAATGTTTCGATAATTAACTTCCTTTGTTTCTTATCAAGGGGTGGTTGAATATCAGCTTCAGTAGCAAGAAAAGGTATACGATAAGAGAGGGCATTCCCATAATATTTTACTAACAACCATTTGTTCTTGAATTCGTACAATTCAGCGGATAAGCTTTTAGCATAAAATATAAAAACCATTGCTTGCTTCTTGCCAGTGCCTGTCATGTCTACTTGTTTTATATAACATGGGTTTTGGGTACTACAGCGTCCTTTAGTAAAGCGTGTTTTTAGAGACTCTACTTCTAATGGAGGTGTGCCGATAACTTCGATAAATGCCTGCTGCTCTTCCTTGTAGCTTGGAAGATTTCCTATGATTTTTTTAATCTCGGTATATTTTGGTAATGCTTTGTTGGCTATCAGCTGTTCAAGCGCAACTTGACCGCGTTTACCTAAGCGATATTTTAATGCCCTAAAATCAAAATCATCCACACCGACTTGCTCGTTTTGCAAACGGCTCACTTGGTTATTAACACTCAATCGAATGGGATCAAGCAGGGGTGATGCGAGAACGACCAACATCGCCACCCAAAATATGGCAAGTGGTGGATTAACGCTGGCTAAGCCCAGCGTCCATTTGCCTTTACGTTTAACTAATTGATACAAATACACCACGCTATAAATACTTAATAATATAGCAACAGCAAGCCCAACCACGCGTTTAGGCATCAAACCGTATTGTGAAATGCGCAATAGAATGGCATAAACCGAGAGCACGCTAAGAAACGGCAGCAAAATAATTTGCAAGCTGAAAATTCGATTTCGCCACGGTGGTAAGTCTTGATTAATGAGCGAGTCACTGCTCTCATCGCCGCTACTATCTACCAAGGTATTTAACAATAAAATACTAATCGCAACGATAGAAAGTAGGATTAGCGACGTGTTTCTATTATCAAATAAAGTGCCGACGGAGAAGGGTAGGCTCAGCGTAAATAAAATAACGATTGCAGCAGTCAAATAGGCCATCACCCGAAAGATGGCAAAAAATACGCCATGGATCTTAAAGATTAAGCTATCATATTCTCGACTGATACCGATGCCAGTGCCGACTAACGTTGCAACAATTACTGGAGTGATTTCTTTGCTCCAAATCACATTAGAAATTTGTTTAAAACCAATACTTCCAAATAAGCTGGTACCTAAACCTAAAACCAATAAAAACCCACCGGCAAGCAAGCCGCTAAAAATCAAGAAAAAGTGATTATTCCAAGCGTTTTCAAATAAGCCGGCATACAGAAAATGTGGCTTTTGGGGCCTCCATGACTGAATAAAAGCAGTACAAATGACAGCGATCTGGATTAACGCAATAATAAATAAGGGCGAATAGTGGCTGCTATCACCATAGCCTTGATTGACGAACCAGTAGCTTAGGCCAAATAAAAGCAGTGCCATAAATAACAAACTTTTGATGACAAAACGGGTGGACTGTTTTTTCCAAATAAAAGCAAATATGGCAACCAGTAAGGCTTGTGTAAATAGGTAAAAAGTAAACTCGTTACCTTTGAAGTGAATAACAACTTGGGAGATAAATAGGCCTGTTACAGCCCCAATAATGGCAAATAGCAAGGGGGGGGGCATTTATTATTCCCAGAAAAAAACCTTATTATAGCCTTATTGAAAAAGTATTCTATACTCTCAGTTAAAGCCAAATAGAGAGTTACTCTGCCAACCTGTAAAATATTACTACTCATTACCTTATTTTTATCAAGTTTGTCCGCTTATGCTGCCCCCCCCAAAAAAAGTGCGGGCGAAAAAGCCATTGAGACTGCCAATAAAACCATCATTAATATCAACACAGAAACACTTCAAAAACTCCTTAAAGACAATCCTAAAATTGAGTTGGTCGATGTAAGAACACAAGATGAAATCGACTTTATAGGCGGCACTATAGATGCTGATGAAAACGTCATAATCCCACGGGGTTGGATAGAGTTTGACGTAGCAACCCATGTGAAAACGAAGGACACGCCTATTGTTGTTTATTGCGGCACCGGTTTACGCAGCCCTCTGGTAGCAAAAACGTTAATGGATTTAGGCTACACCAATGTTAAAAATTACACCAAAGGGTTTAACCACTGGAAAGAGCAAAAACTACCCGTTAAATACACCGATAAAGCCCCCGAATCTATGCTTTACAGCCTTCCCGTAAAAGTAAAAGACAATGTCTATTCAGCCATTGGCGCAACTGCACCTGCTACCTACGCTAACTCTGGGCACAATAATAATCTCTCCTTTATTGTTACCGATGACGGCGTGCTAGTTTTTAACGCAGGTGATAACTACCTGCTTGCGCAAGCACTGCATAGTGAAATAAAAAAAATAACTGATAAGCCCGTAAAATACGTAGTGCTAGAAAATGCTCAGGGCCATGCGATGCTCGGCACAAGTTACTGGCAAGCACAAGGTGCTACTGTTGTCGCCCATGTAGATGCACTTAAAGAAGCGAAAGCACACGGTGACCAAATTCTTGAGCGCATGCAACTAGGTCGCCGTGATAAATCTCAATACACCACGCTCGCTTACCCCGATAAAACCTTTGAAGATAAAATGGTCATCGAGTTAGGTGGCGAAACTATTGAAATTTTACGCCTTGGCCCTGCCCATAGTCCAGGTGATATTTCACTTTGGCTACCTAAAAAGAAACTCATGATTTCAGGTGACTTAACGTTTCGCCAACGCCTACTACCTGTAATGGAGCATACCGATACGGAAGGCTGGATAAAAACGTGGGATGCGTTTGAAGCACTTAAACCTGAAATTGTCATCCCTGGGCACGGCTCACCAACGAGTGATATTAGCGAGCTCACACGATACACCAAGGATTACCTTGTCTACATGCGTAAGCAAGTCAGTGAGATTTTGGATAACGATGGCAGTGAGCAGGATGCTTACGAAATTGATCAATCTGCTTATTCTCACTTGGATACTTTCAGTATTCTGGCATTACAGAATGCCGGACGAATTTTTCGCTCTATGGAATTTGAATAAGGTAAGACTTTACACGGGTCGGTAGCGAAAGAATTCAGGCCAGTTTTTACTCGTCACAGAGACGTGCAAAAGTCTCTAATAAACTAACTTGACCCGATCATTGCCTAACGTCTTTTTAAGTCGCTTGATGTCCTCGTCACCAACAGGGGCATTGACACCCTCCCCTAAACGCAATTCGACTGTTTCACTCTCCGTTTTATAAGCAATAAATACGGGACAAGCTATTGCATTTTTTTGGCTTGGCTGATTCTCGGGCGCTTGATTATTCTGCGTGGGTAGAAATTCATCCAGCTTATCCAATAACCCTTTGGCTGTTTGGCTTTTGTCTATTTTAAGCATCAGCCGGCTTAAGAACTGCTTACGAGCACTTTCAATATCATGTAGCTCATTGACATAAAAGCGCACATCATTGGTTTGGTAAATCGTATTTAAGGTGCCTTCTACAATTAACAGTTCTTCTTTTTTTAAGAAGGCTTCAAACTGTGTAATTTTTTCATCATAAATTCTAAATTCATAATAGGCGGTTTTATCGTCCAGTGTGATAACGCACATTTTGCCACGATCAGTGGTGCGAATACTTACCCCTGAAATTAGCCCGACCAAAGTAATCGGTTTTTTCTGATAGCGAGTTCTACCATCATCTTCAGCCATCGCTTTTAAACTACGCGAGCGTAATTGCTCAACTTCTGCCTGATAAGCGTTGATCGGGTGTCCGGTGATATATAAACCGAGAGAATCCTTCTCCAGCCGCAGTCGCTCTTTCTCTTCCCACTCTTCAAGGTCAGGAATAAGTTTATCATCTTGCTCAACAACCACCGAACCGCCAAATAAATCATTCTGTCCGACATCGTCATCGCGATGCTGTTGTTGGGCGATGCGTACAATGTCTGGCAAGCTCTCTAGTAGGCTGCGTCGATTGGTGCCAAGCTTATCGAAGGCTCCTGCCTTAATGAGAGTTTCTAAAATACGCTTGGATATTTTGCGTGATTTAACTCGCTGGCACATTTCTGCCAGTGATTTAAATGCGCCATTGGCTTCACGCTCTTCAATAATTTCGGCGATTGCGCTTTCGCCAGCACCTTTTATCGCACCTAAGCCAAAAATCACATTGCCTTCATTTTCACTGATGAATTTATAGTCAGAGCGGTTAATATCAGGGGCAACAACGTCTAACTCCATTTGCATACAATCATCGACAAATATAACCACTTTCTCGGTATTATCCATATCCGCTGATAAAACTGCCGCCATAAAAGCAGCCGGATAATGTGCTTTTAACCACATCGTCTGGTAGGAAACTAAGGCGTAGGCGGCAGAGTGAGATTTGTTAAAACCGTACTCCGCAAACAACTCCATCAGGTCGAAAATTTCAGTGGCGTTTTTTTCTTCAACATTATTTTTAGCAGAACCTTCCATAAAAATGGAGCGCTGCTTTGCCATTTCTTCGGGCTTTTTCTTACCCATGGCACGGCGAAGCATGTCTGCACCGCCGAGTGAATAGCCTGCTAGTACTTGAGCAATTTGCATTACTTGCTCTTGATAAACAATTACGCCGTAAGTGGG
>Ga0256839_1000276_pt1 | contig 66514 bp, 58 predicted proteins | sample 354166metaG_FD_185968 | JGI IMG/M metagenome (GOLD analysis project Ga0256839, IMG submission 185968) | Hydrothermal vent microbial communities from Mid Atlantic Ridge, Atlantic Ocean - 354-166 | ecosystem: Environmental > Aquatic > Marine > Hydrothermal vents | place: Atlantic Ocean: Mid...
CTGATCCTCCAGAATATTTATTTTTTCATGAAGTTCCGGGAAACGGTGCTCGGGATAATCGCTCTTGATTTCGTGGGCGATAATAGAAATTGTTCCCAAAGGTGTACCCATATCATGAGCAGCGCTGGCTGCTAGCGTTCCAAGTGCAACAATGCGTTCATCACGCAAAGCACTCTCTCTGGCATCAGCAAGATGCCGTTCATTTACCCGGATGGTTTTAGCAAGCTCAACGGTAAAATAAGCAACCAGGCCGGCGCTGAATACAAACCCAAACCACATACCAAAAATATGCAGGTTAAAAAAATGATCCTCAGATCGAAGATGTGCGGCATGAGCCATTTGGCTAGGAACATAGCGAGGTGCAATCTCCGGTAGCGGTGAATGGTAAGGAATTAAAATGGTATAAAGTGTTGTGGTTAGAATCACCATATACCAGGTGTAATCATGAGGAAGCATGATGGAGGTAAGAATCAATGGCAATAAAAATATCCAGATGATGGGATTTGTTGCGCCTCCTGTTAAATACAGCAAAATAGCCAAACCGACAACATCAAGTGATAACTGCGCAAAAATTTCAACTTCTGATACTGGAGCTTCAGTTTGCAATCGTAACCAGGTAAAAACATTTAGAGCGGCAATAGCGGCAATGATCGGCCATAGATTTTCTTGTTTAAGGGGAATATGAAGACCATAAACCGAAATAATAATGATTAATGATTCTCCGCCAATCATTAAGTTTCTTAAGATAAATAACCATTGCAGATTTTCTTTGGTGGGAAGGGCTGTTTTTTTTTTACTGTTATTAATCATAATATCTGATGCTAATGCGATACTGGAACAATTGATCGAATACCAATTTCAAGAATACTAGTATTCTAAAGAACAAGTATAAAACCTGAATTCATGACTTCACTACGGCACAGGAAGCAAGCACTTGATTTATCACGGGTTGAAAAAATGCCCGCTTAACCTAAGGGTGAAGTTAAGATTTTTTCAAATCCTGTGCTAAACCAAGTGCTTGCTCCCTGTTATTCGCAATGAAATCTCGGATTCAGGTAAAAGTTATCTAGAAATGTCGGATTATGGAGGATTCTACTGCATCAATGGGAAAGTAACTCCTTTTCCAGCCTTTTGGTTGCATTGCGCCACTATGCGCCTTAAAAGATCAAAAAATGCGATCTATTTCCCATTTGTCCTGCAATGACTTCTCTTAATCCGATAGCCTCCTAAAAAGAAAATTCAACTTTACTTCCAAAAACTTGCTGTAAAACCATTATATGGCAAAGCGTATAATTTAAAAATGCAATTAATTCAGTAATAACTGACATTGGTTGCATCTGAAAAATGGAAAATACATCCGCTAATATCATATTTTTTTTGATCGGATGATCTTGCAAACGTTAGCCTGGTTTTTATTTCTACATAAATCAATGCATTATTTATATTTTTTCAACTCATGTAAATTATCCAAAATTTGGCCTATAATTATGTTTTAATAGAAATTTAGGGTGAAAAAATAAAAGATGGTTGCGGTGATTGAAGAGCGGGCAGTACGGGGGTTGCGAGAAGTTACATTATTGGCTTTCACAGCATGTACGCTTTTTTTATTGATTTCCTTGTTGACTTATAATAGCGAAGATGCGGGTTGGACGCACAGTGGCACCGGACAGGCCATTGTTAATTCCTGTGGAGTAGTTGGCGCCTGGATTTCAGATTTTTTATTGAGTCTTTTTGGGTTGCTGGCTTACCTGTTCCCTGTCATGATTTTCTGGCATGGGTACATGTTGTTTCGGCAGAAAAAACTGGCGGAAAATCGTTGGATGCTCAGTTTGCGCTGGTTTGGTTTCTTCTCAACCCTGGTTTCCGGAACTGCTATCTTATATTTGCACTTGCTGCGAACTCGAATTGAACTGCCTGGGACGAGTGGTGGTATTTTAGGTCAGGAAGTTGGGGATTTGCTGGTGGCCAGTTTTAAAAATTCTGGTGCGACCTTAATTCTACTTGCGCTGCTATTGGCAGGTATTACCTTGTGGACCAGATTATCCTGGTTTTGGTTGATGGATGTGGTCGGTAAATATACCCTCATTGGCTGTTCGTTTGTACAGGATAAAGTTCTGGATTTTTGGTATTCACGGCGAGAAAATTACGAGCCGGTTCCTGAAGTGATCAAACCGAAACCAGCAAAAGAAAAGTCGGCAAAACCAGTTCAAAGAAAGCAGCCAACGCTGAAAATTGCGCCAACCATCAGTGAGCCTGAAATCAGCGACAGAGCTTTAAAAGAACAACAACTGGATTTATTTGATGATGTTGGAGAAGGCGATTTACCCGCGTTATCATTGCTCGATAACAGATCAAAGCAAGTTAATCGCTATTCCAATTCAGATCTGGAAGAAATGTCCCGATTGGTTGAAGACATTTTGCAGGATTTTAATGTCGTTGTGGAAGTCGTAGCGGTTCATCCAGGACCAGTTATTACCCGCTTTGAATTACAGCCTGCTGCCGGTGTCAAAGTCAGTCGTATCAGTGGCTTGGCAAAGGATCTGGCCAGAGCGTTGTCAGTCACTAGCGTTCGAATCGTTGAAGTTATTCCTGGTAAAACCGTTATCGGTCTGGAAATTCCGAATCAAGAGCGCGAAATGATAACACTTCGTGAAGTTTTGGCATCACGAAACTATGAGAAATCAAAATCACCAATGACTTTGGTGTTGGGAAAAGATATTTCCGGGGTTCCTGTGGTTGCTGATCTTGGCAAAATGCCTCATGCACTGGTAGCAGGAACAACCGGATCCGGTAAATCAGTTGCTATTAATACCATGATTCTGAGTATTTTGTATAAGGCGACGCCTGATCAGGTGCGAATGATCATGGTAGATCCTAAAATGCTCGAGTTATCAGTCTATGAGGGTATCCCTCATTTACTAACTCCGGTAGTCACTGACATGAAGGATGCTGCCAATGCATTGCGCTGGAGCGTTGCCGAAATGGAGCGCCGATATAAATTAATGTCAAAAATGGGGGTTCGGAATCTAGCAGGATTTAATAAGCTGATTGATGAAGCTGCAGTCAAAGGTGAAACCATCCGCGATCCTTTATTTGTATTAGATCGCCCCCTCGAAGAAGGTGAAGAATTTCCGGTATTGGAAAAATTACCCAGCATCGTCATTATCATTGACGAACTGGCCGATATGATGATGATTGTCGGTAAAAAAGTTGAAGAATTGATTGCCCGTTTGGCGCAAAAAGCCAGAGCAGCCGGCATTCATCTGATTCTGGCGACACAAAGACCATCTGTTGATGTACTAACGGGTTTGATTAAAGCTAATGTTCCCACTCGTATTTCCTTTCAGGTTTCTTCGAGAATTGATTCCCGTACAGTGCTTGATCAGGGTGGGGCGGAGTCGTTGCTCGGAAATGGCGATATGTTGTTTCTTCCGTCCGGAACCAGCATTCCCATTCGTGCCCACGGCGCTTTTGTCGATGATCATGAAGTACACAAGGTTGTTGAGTTTTTGAAAAAAACCGGGAAAACGGATTATTTGCCAGAAATCACCGAGACACCTGATGCCAATGATGGTTTTTCCATGCCTGGTGAACCTGGTGCTGAAGCAGATGCGCTATATGATCAAGCGGTTATGTTTGTTACCGAAACCAGAAAAGCCTCGATATCAAGTGTGCAGAGAAAATTCCGGGTAGGGTATAATCGGGCTGCCCGATTAATTGAAGATATGGAGGCGGCCGGTGTGGTTAGTCCACCGGAAACAAATGGTTCCAGAGTGGTTTTGGCACCGCCTGCTCCGGCACATTAATAAACAGAATCGGGTCTTTTTCTTAACAATAACAATCAGGAGAGAAAAGATGGGGTTATTCGACTTTGCCAGAGAAATTGGTGAAAAACTGTTTACCAGTGATGAAGATGCCGCAGGAAAAATCTACGATTATATGAGTGCTAACAATCCAGGTATTCAGGATCTCAGTGTTATTTTCAGAGATGGAATTGTGACATTAATTGGCATTACTGATAAACCGGAGGCTGCGCAAAAAGCCGTATTAATGGCAGGAAATGTTGAAGGTGTAAAGGAAGTCGTCGCAAATATTGATGTGACTGAACTTGACTCAGAAACAACATCTGGTTCGGTGAAAAAGGCGCTTGAACCCGAAAATATCGAGTTTTATGAAATCAAGAGCGGCGATACTTTATCAAAGATTGCCGAACGCGTTTACGGAAATGCTGAGGATTATATGCGGATTTTCGAAGCTAACCGTGAAATTATCAAAGACCCGGATAAAATCTATGTCGGTCAGAAAATACGGATTCCGTTAGCAACGAGCGCGGAATAAGTTTGGTAACTGGCGCCGTATTTTTATTCGTATTCAAGGCGTAGAAATAGCCGCATCACCAGCTATGTAACTATTTTTATAATGCAAAAGACGGATAAAAAGATAAGCCAGTTGTTAAATTTATTTCATGTTCGTTTCTTAGCCTGAAAATTGGCGTTTCAGTGCCCATTGAACATGCTCTTTTACCAATTCGGAATGGTGAGAGAGCTTGCTGTTTAAAGCTATTTTAATCTGTTGATTTTTGGGCGCATTACCAAGCGCAACAGCAATATTTCTAAGCCATTGTTGGTGGCCTATTCGTCTAATTGCCGAACCTTCGGTTTTACTGAGAAATTCTGCTTCTGACCAAGCAAATACTTCAATTAATTGTTGATTATTTAACTGGTGTCTAGGGGAAAAGTCTTTTTCTGCTGAAATTTGGGCAAAGCGATTCCAAGGACAAACCAACTGACAATCATCGCATCCATAGATACGGTTGCCTATTAAAGGCCTGAGTACTTCGGGTATCGAGCTTTTCAATTCAATAGTTAAATAGGACACACAAAGCCTTGCATCAACCTGATAGGGTGCAACAATAGCCTTGGTTGGACAAACATCTAAACAGGCAGTACATTGTCCGCAGTGATTGCTTGCTTTCTCGTCATTAGGCAAACTCAGATTAGTATAAATTTCTCCCAAAAAAAACCATGATCCGGCTTTTCGGTTAATCAGATTGGAATGTTTACCAATCCAGCCTAGGCCGGCTTTTTCTGCCAAGGCTTTTTCCAGTACTGGAGCGCTGTCAACAAAGGCGCGATACCCAAAGTCGCCTATCATATTCTGGATTTTTGTCGCCAGTTTTTGTAGCCGTTTACGCATGATTTTATGATAATCACGTCCCAAAGCATAACGACTGATATAGGCATTCACAGGATTTTCCAAACAATTTTCCAGATGGCGTTGAGATTCCGGTAGATATTCCATGCGTACAGAAATTACACTTTTAGTACCTGGAAGTAACAGGGCTGGGCGGCTACGTTTCAATCCATGTTTATGCATATAATCCATTTCGCCGTGAAAACCTGCTGCAACCCAGTTTTCCAGATTTTTTTCCGCTTCTTGCAAATTAGTATTAGTAATACCAATTTTCTGAAAGCCAAGCTCTAGACCCCATTGCTTGATTTGCTGGCTGAGTTCTTGGGAATTGATGGGGGGTGAATCAGGCAAAAGATAAAAATCCTCAAAAAAGGGAATATTAGCGTATTAGATACCGAACTATTGTTTATCTACCTTGATTAAAATACGCATATTTTGGGTGCGGGTAGTTCGGGTTTCGGATAACAGAGTGGTGGAATCTGAATGGTAATTTTCTGTGTTTCCGCCAATTTCAAGCCATTCTCCTAGCCTAACCCTGACAACAGTGTGCATGTCCTGGGTATCTATTTGTTGATGATTATAATTATCAGACCAAGGGGCTATATCTAAAATCACCTGGTCCTGACCTACCAATCTTGGGGTAACAATAAATCCAGTACTGGTTTCTAGATAATGGGTTTCAGAAGTAATAGCTGGATTCCCATATTGGGAAGGATGGATATAAACATCCTGAATAGGTCGAACTGTCCCTATTTTTATATGGGCGGGTTGGCCATCTATGGTTTTTAGGGTTTGGGTATTTTGCTTTTGATCTTTACTTTTAGTTTTTCTTATTTTGGCATCAAATCGAAAATTATTATTGGCACTGTCATTTGAACTTATTTTGGCTTGTACTCTTGCGGCAATATTAAATTGTTCAGCTGATATATCACGGCCTTGAACAACGGTAATGACCAGATTCTCTTGAGCTGAATCCAGTTTTTCAATTATGGTTTGGATTTCAAATAATCTCTCAGGTGCTGCTCGTAAGATCAGATTAGAACCACTGGCAACAACTCTTTCTTCCGGTTGTAAAAGCGGCAATAGTAAATTTTTTATTTCTGTAGCCGGACGATTTTTAATGCTGATGATCTCCATTTCTGCATTTGCCTGATTGAAAAGGCTGAGTGTCAGCAGAAACAAGATCACCAATGCTTTCATTAAATTGATTCGTACAGTTTTAGATATTGCTTGGCACTGTTTTGCCAGGAAAAATCCTTGCTCATGGCAGTTTTTTGCATGTTTCGCCAGGTTTTTTTATCGTTATATAAAAGTAAAGATCTTTTAATGGATTCCTGCAGTGCTCCGGTACTGGGTTCGTCAAAAACAATACCTGTGGCACTTTTATCCTTAAGTGTATCTGGCATGGCATCCACAACGGTATCGGCTAATCCACCTGTTCGACGAACCAGTGGAATTGTTCCATAACGTTGACTATACATTTGATTCAGTCCACACGGTTCAAAACGCGAAGGCATTAGAAAAATGTCAATGCCTGCTTCAATCTGATGGGCAAGTTTTTCATTATAGCCAATGGTTACGGCAATTTTGTCAGGATACAGGCGTGATAGTCCGTTTAATTGATGCTCCAGACTACTGTCGCCACTGCCGAGCAAAACCAATTGGATCGGCGTTGTTACAATTTCCGGTAAAATTTCAACCAGTAAATCGATGCCTTTTTGTTCTACCAGGCGACTGACTAGTCCAAAAAGTGAAATTTCAGGATCAACAGGCAAACCGCTGTGTTTTTGTAATTCGGTTTTATTGATCTGTTTCTTGTCCAGGTCGGTGTCATTGTATTGTTGATATATTGCTGCATCAGTTTCAGGGTTCCAGTCCTCCATGTCAATGCCATTGATAATGCCGCTTAGTTTTTCATGATTATGGCTGAGCAGACCTTCCAGTCCATAGCCAAATTCAGGCGTTTGAATTTCCTGGGCATAGGTGGGGCTGACAGTCGTAATTCGATCTGAATAAACCAAACCGCCTTTGATAAAGGAAAGCATTTCATGAAATTCCAGGCCCGCAGGATTCCACAACTGTCCGGGAAGATTCAGCTCATGATAGGTCGTACTGGGAAACAGCCCTTGATAGGCCAAATTGTGGATAGTAAAAATAGATTTAGGCGCGTCTTGTTCCAAAGAAAGTAGCGCAGGAACAAGTCCGCTTTGCCAGTCATTACAATGAACAATGTCCGGTTTCCAATCCAAATTGGCTCTGTTCATAGCAATTTCAACAGCTACGCGACTGAATACCGCAAAACGTTCCGCAATATTTTCCCAGGGTTCGCCTTGTTCATCCACATAAGGATTCCCTGGCGTCCCATACAATTCTGGATAATCGACTAACCAGGTTATAACGTCAGTATCAGGCAAGCGGGTTTCTAAAATATTAATATCACGGTTATCCACGCGAATTGTAGAGCGAAAAGTTGGCTCCTGTTCAAGCGAAACTGCTTGATAATAGGGGATGATCAGACGTACATCCTGGCCTAATTCAGTGAGTGCTTTGGGTAAGCTCCCAGCAACATCAGCAAGCCCGCCTGTTTTAATCAGTGGATGGGCTTCGCTGGTAACAAAAAGTATTTTCTTCATTATTATTTTGGTGAAAAAGCAAAGTTATCGTTTTAATACAATTCCGGCTAAAGGCGGAAGGGTCAGAACCACCGAATGATCTTGTCCCATCCATGGCATGGGTTCAGAAAGTACATATCCATTACCGATATTGGAACCATCATAAAAGCAGGAATCAGAATTTAAAATTTCATGATATGTGCCAGCTTCTGGAACGCCAATACGATAATTTTGTCTCGGGATCGGGGTGAAGTTAAAGACCACCAGTAAATTTTCCTGACCATTAGTTCGAATATAACTAATAATGGATTGTTCATAGTCATGACAGTCAACCCACTTGAAGCCTTCCTGATCAAAATCATATTGATAAAGTGCTGGATGATGACTGTAGAGTTCATTCAAATCTTTAACAAGCGTTTTAATACCTTGATGATGCGGATAATCCAATACATACCAATCTAGTGAATGGTTGGAATTCCATTCCGTACCTTGGCCAAATTCGCAGCCCATAAACAACAATTTCTTGCCGGGATAAGTGAACATAAAAGTATATAGCAGCCTAAGATTGGCAAAACGCTGCCATTCATCACCGGGCATTTTGTTCAGCAGGGAGCCTTTGCCATGAACCACTTCATCATGGGAAAAAGGCAAAATGAAATTTTCGGTAAAGGCATAAAGCAAGCCGAAAGTTAGCTGGTCATGATGATGTTTCCGATGAACAGGGTCTTGGCTTATGTAGCTCAGGGTGTCATGCATCCAGCCCATATTCCATTTCATTGAAAAGCCCAAACCGCCAGTCCATGTCGGTCTGGTAACCTGAGGCCATGCTGTAGATTCTTCCGCCATGACAACCGTCCCCGGGTGTTGTTCATGAGTAACGGTATTCATGTGTCTGATAAAATCTATGGCTTCAAGATTTTCATTGCCGCCATACATATTAGGAATCCAGTCATTCGGTTCCCGGGAATAATCCAGATAAAGCATGGAAGCAACTGCATCGACTCTCAAACCGTCGATATGGAATTCTTCCAGCCAGAAAAAAGCGCTGGACAGCAGAAAGTTTTTGACTTCATTTCGTCCATAGTTATAAATAAGTGTTCCCCAGTCTCGGTGTTCACCTTTGCGCGGATCTTCATGTTCATAGAGAGCACTGCCGTCAAATCTGGCCAAGGCAAAACTGTCTTTGGGAAAATGAGCAGGCACCCAATCTAGCATGACACCAATGTCATTCTGGTGACAGTAATCGACAAAAAATCTGAAATCATCCGGTGAGCCAAAACGGCTGGTCGGTGCAAAATACCCGGTTGTTTGATAGCCCCAGGAAATATCTAACGGGTGTTCGGTAATCGGAAGCAACTCAATATGGGTAAAACCAAGTTCCTTCACGTAGTCAACCATTTGTTTGGCAAGCTCTTTATAGTTGAGAAAGTTGCCTTGGGCATCTCTGCGCCATGAACCAAGATGAACCTCGTAGATTGATAACGGTTGATGTTGCCAGTCAAATTTCAATCGCTGGCGCATCCATTTGTAATCCTGCCATTGATATTCATCTTCTTTGACGACGATCGAGGAAGTTTTGGGGCGAAATTCAAATTGTTGGCCGTATGGGTCGGTTTTAACAAGAATTTCACCACTGGCCCGATTCATGATTTCAAATTTATATAAACAGCCAACATCAAGATCTGGCATAAAAATTTCCCAGATACCGGAGCCCCCTAAGCTTCGCATTGGGTTACAGCGACCGTCCCAGCGATTAAAGTCACCGACAACACTGACTCTTCCTGCATTCGGCGCCCAAACCGCAAAATATACGCCGTTAATATCATCAACCTGGCGAAGATGTCCCCCTAGCTTTTGGTATATATGCCAATGATTCCCTTCTGAAAAAAGATGTTGGTCAAGGTCAGACATTTGAGGGCCAAAATCATAAGGATCGTAATTTTTGTGCTCACCGCCGTCCTTATCCTGCCATTTCAATGAATAATGATCGGGTAATTCTTTTTCTGTGTTCAATTCAAACAAATCAGTGCCGGAAATTCGGCTGAATGTTTGGTTGGTATCAAGCAAAATGACTGATTCCGCATAAGGAAGAAAAACAGTGATTTTTGTTGCCTTCCCATCAGGATGTCGCCCTAATATAGAAAAAGGATCATGATGATTGGCATTTATTATTTTTGTTTGATCTGGATCAAGCTTATTTTTTTTTGTTGGCTTGTTCATTTGGCAATGCCTCGGTATAGTAGTGTTGACTGGATATCATAGTAACAAATAAAATCAATTAAGGAAGCATCGTTTTTATCAAGTAGGGGGATTTATGCCAAGGTCAAAACATCAAAATCTAGATCATTTGCCAACACATTTAACACGTAATACCATTGCTTTAATTTTAGCCGGAGGGCGAGGATCACGATTACATAATATGACCGATTGGCGTGCCAAACCTGCTGTGCCTTTTGGTGGTAAATTTCGTATTATTGATTTCCCGTTATCAAATTGTATTAATTCCGGAATTCGCAAAATAGGTGTTTTGACGCAGTATAAAGCCGACTCTTTAATTCGTCATATTCAACTCGGCTGGGGGTTTTTGAGAGGCGAATTTGGTGAATATGTTGATTTGCTTCCTGCCCAGCAACGTATTGAAACGTCCTGGTATGAAGGGACCGCAGATGCAGTCTTTCAAAATATCGATATCCTCAGAACCCGCAATCCCGAATTTATTTTAGTGCTGGCAGGCGATCATATTTACAAGATGGATTATGGAGCCATGCTGCTTGATCATGTTGAAAATGAAGCGGATTTGACGATTGGTTGTCTGGAAGTTTCTCTTGAGGAGGCTTCTGCTTTTGGCGTGATGGATGTTGATGACGATCGCCGAGTTAAAGCTTTTGTGGAAAAGCCAGAAAACCCACCGGTGATGCCAGGTAGAAAAGATACGGCTTTGGCTTCCATGGGAATTTATATTTTCAATGCCGGATTTTTATTTGAGCAATTGATAAAGGATGCCGATACCAAGGATTCAAGTCGTGATTTTGGAAACGATATTATACCTTCGGTCATTAATAATTACCGTGTCAATGCCTATCCTTTCCTGGATATACAAGGTCAGCAAAGTTACTGGCGTGATGTGGGTACCATCGATGCCTATTGGAAAGCCAATATGGAATTAATTGGCGTCAATCCAGATTTGAATTTGTATGATCACACCTGGCCAATCTGGACATATCAAGATCAAACACCACCGGCCAAATTTGTATTTGACGATGATGATCGACGAGGACAAGCTGTTGACTCAATGGTTTCAGGAGGATGTATCGTATCAGGTGCGACAGTCAGGCATTCTTTGCTGTTCTCAAAAGTAAGGGTAAATTCTTACTCGCTTGTGGAACATTCTGTGATTTTACCGGAATCAAATATCGGCCGGCATTGTAAAATCAGCAAAGCAATCATTGAAAAAGGTTGTAATATTCCGGAAGGCATGGTGATTGGGCAAGATCTGGAGGAGGATGCAAAGCGTTTTCATGTCAGTCCCGGTGGTGTGGTATTGGTAACTCCCGAGATGTTAGGACAAAAAAGGCATTATGTCCGATAGAAAAAAGCTGAAAGTCGTTTTTTGCTGGCATATGCACCAGCCTGAATATCGGGATTTACTGACAGGAGAATATAAGCTTCCCTGGACTTATTTACATATTATCAAGGATTATGTGGATATGGCAGCCCACCTTGAGGCGCATCCACAGGCAAAAGCGGTGATTAATTTTGCTCCTGTTTTGCTGGAGCAAATTGAGGATTATGCTTACCAAATTAACCATTATTTGCAGGAAAGGGTCACAATCAGCGATCCTCTATTAGCTGCATTGGTCGCGCCAGCTTTCCCTCCTGAGCCAAATAAACGCTGCGAGATTATTAAAAACTGTTTGCGTGCAAATCGAGAGCGTTTAATTGATCGTTATCCTCCTTATCAAAAGCTGGCCGATATGGCAAACTGGCTTGAAGCCAATCCCGATGCTATGCAATACATAAGCTCTCAATTTATTGCAGACATCCTGTGTTGGTATCATCTGGCATGGCTGGGAGAATCGATAAAGTTAACAGATAGTAGAGTCAAGCGGCTGATTGAAAAAGGAAATCATTTCTCACTTCACGAACGCTTCGAGATTCTCGAGGTTATTGGAGAAATCTGTACGAATTTAATTTGCCGGTATCGAACTTTGGCTAAACATGGTCAAATTGAATTGTCGGTTACACCGTACGCACATCCTATTATGCCATTGATGCTGGATATGGATAGCGCTCACGAGGCCATGCCTGATGCTCCATTACCCGAATTGGGTCATTATCCTGGCGGGGAACAGCGTGTGAGATGGCATATCGAAAAAGGAATTGAATCCTTTAAGCATTTTTTTGGGTTTACTCCTCAAGGTTGTTGGCCATCTGAAGGTAGCGTCAGTGAGAAAACGGTTGAAATTTTATCAGATTCTGGTTTTCAGTGGTTTGCCAGTGGTGGCAATGTTCTGCGCAATAGTCTCCATCGCTCGCAAATGGAGAATGAAACCATCCATCAGCCATTTCAGTTAATAAATACTCAAATAACTGGTTTTTTTAGAGATGATGGCCTTTCTGATTTAATCGGTTTTGATTATTCCAAGTGGCATGCAGACCATGCGGTTGCAGATTTAGCAGAGCATTTGCGTAAAATTGCTGCTCATGATCCTGGTGCCAGCGTTGTTTCAATTATTCTGGACGGAGAAAATGCCTGGGAATATTTCCTAGATAATGGCTATCATTTCCTTGACGCGTTATATAAAAATTTTTCTCAGCATCCAGATTTTGAACTAAGTACTTTTTCGGAATGCTTGAAAGACAATAAGGAGGCAAAAAGCATTCCTCACTTGGTTGCTGGAAGCTGGGTTTATGGTACTTTTTCTACCTGGGTTGGCGATCCTGAAAAAAATCGTGGTTGGGATATGTTAATTGATGCCAAAAATTGTTTTGACAAGGTTGTAGCTACAGGACAATTGAGCAAAAAACAATTATTACTGGTAGAGAAGCAGCTTGCCGTCTGTGAGGGTTCAGATTGGTTCTGGTGGTTTGGTGATTATAATCCTGGAGAAGCCGTTAGTAACTTTGAGAAACAATTTCGTTTGAATCTATCTAATCTTTATCATTTGCTGGGAGAGGAGCCACCGGCATATTTATCTTTAACATTCACCCAAGGCTCAGGTGACCCTGCCAGAGGAGGGGCAATGCTACCTGGTACAATTGAGAATGCTTGAAAAACGTAGAGCCGGAATTTTATTACACATTACATCGTTACCCGGCGCCGGCGGTAATGGAGATTTAGGTAAGGAAGCGTATCAGTTTGTGGATTTTTTAAATGATACCGGGGTGTCGGTCTGGCAAACTCTGCCGTTAGGAATGCCTCATGATGATGGTTCCCCCTATCAATGTTTATCAGCCCATGCTGGCAATCCGGAGTTAATTAATCTTGACTGGTTACAGAAAAAAGGTTGGTTAAATGTTTTAGATACCGCTGAGGGCTCAGAAATTGATGGCTTGTCCAGAAAAGAGCTGTTGAAACATGCCTATCAAGATTTTTTAATTTTTTCAAAAGAAAGTGATAAGCGTGATTTCAAGGAATTTTGTCAAGAAAAAGCGGGTTGGCTTGATGATTTCGCGCTTTTTATGTCATTAAAACATCAGTTCAATAAAAGAGGCTGGTTTGACTGGCCCGAACAGTTCAGGGATAGAAAGAAAACTCCACTGTTGGAAGCTTCATTCAGGCTCTCAGTGGAGATTGAAGAAATTAAATTTGAGCAGTATGTGTTTTTTTGCCAATGGCACGAATTACGCAAATACGCAAAGCAAAAGGGCATTCTTTTATTTGGTGATATACCTATTTTTGTGGCTTATGATAGCGCAGAAGTATGGGCTCATCCAGAATATTTCAAGCTCAATTCCGAGAAAAAAATGACGGTCGTTGCTGGAGTTCCTCCCGATTATTTTTCAGAAACAGGGCAGCGATGGGGCAATCCTCACTATGACTGGAATTATCTTCAAGAAACTGGTTTTCAATGGTGGGTTGAACGCATGCAAACCCAATTAGAATTGTTTGATATCGTCAGAATTGATCATTTCAGAGGGCTGGAAGCTGCTTGGGAAATTCCGGCCGATGAAGAAACAGCAATAAACGGCACCTGGGTAAAAGCTCCTGGTGAAGCACTACTAAACACCTTCAAGGATACTTTTGGTGCTATTCCGTTGGTTGCGGAAGATCTCGGAGTTATCACACCGGAAGTGGAGATATTAAGGGATCAATTTGGGCTGCCGGGCATGAAGATCTTGCAATTTGCTTTTGATGGTGGAACTGACAATCCTTATTTACCGCATAATCATACTGAGAATTGCGTGGTTTACACCGGAACCCATGATAATGATACGACATTGGGCTGGTTTGAATCGCTATCTGATGATATGAAACATTATGTTTATGAATATTTGGGTTTTCCTCAATTGGAAATGCCTTACGCATTGGTCCACGCTGCATTTGAATCCATTGCCAATCTGGCCGTTATACCCATGCAGGATGTATTAGGCTTAGGAAGCACTGACAGAATGAATACCCCGGGGACTATTGAAGGAAACTGGGCGTGGCGTTTTAACTGGGAGCAGGTCACAGAAGAAAAATCTAATAGACTTGCTCATATGGTAGATTTGTATGGCCGAAGGTGATCAATTGCAGAACCAAGCCAGTGTGTGTTTTTACTGGCCTGGTTATTTTTGAAATTTTATAAAAACTTATACAGTTTTTTTCCTTCTTAAACCTAATAACATTAAACTGCTGCCAAACAGCCATATTGCAGCAGGTAAAGGTGTCTCAATAACTGGGGCGGGGTCTGTGTAGGTTGTGGTTAAGTTATTAAAATTAAACCAGAATATATTGGTAAGCCCATTGATCAAGTGACTTCCGTTAATCTTTAGATGGTCATTTTGATTGGGAAATGAAGAATAATAAGTCCATTTACCGTTAGAAGCATCTTCTGAATAAAGAACATAGGTTTGATTTTCTTCCAGATCCCAAAATACATTTGCCTGGTGACTGATCTCTCCATTTGGACTTCCATAAGAATACAGAATGTCACCATCGCTATTCATTAATCTGATGGTATCTGCTTTTCCCTGGTTCTGAAAAGTAAAGCTGTCCAGCGTTATATCAGCTAGAGCAATAAATTCAAGACCAGAATTAGCAAATGTATTTCCATTGGTATTATTTGTTAATTCCGGGCCTTCTATTGATAATGTTATTGAAGCCCTAGCTGAATTTATTAACATTAAAAGCAGCAAGAAAGTTAAAAAGGGTTTGATGATTTTATATAGATAAGACATTTTTCACCTTGTTATTTTTACCAGAATCAGTGACTTTACTACGGCACAGATGACAAGCTATCGATTCATCACGGATTGAAAAAATGCTCGTTTAACCTAAGGGTGAAGCTAAGATTTTTCAAATCCCGTGCTAAACCAATCTCTCGCTCCCTATTATCCGCATTGAAATCACGGGTTCTAGTTTTAGTTAGAAATAATAGTTTTTTTCAGTACAGTATTAAAACTTAAATTGAACTTAAATAATATTTATTTTTACTAATGCGGGCAGAAAATGCGATATACATCACACTTTGAAAATTAACTTGATGTGTTCAGGAAAGGTTTATGTTACAGCTGGTTGAAAGCACCCAAATCGATAACTAACCGTACTGACACGTAAAGGACAAAAAATATCAGGATAAAATATAGAATAAATTGGAAGGGATGATCTTTAAAGCTATCCAGGATGGTTTTGTTTTTTCCTTCGGTTATAAGTTGTTGTAATTCAGCCCTGGATTTAGCTTGCCGCTTTTGTTGATAATCAAAAAGTAATTTTTTGGCTGTCGATAATTGAGATTCATCATTCAGCCAAAGTGCAGGGGTTGAAATCCCCCAATTGCCTGGAGAGGTCTCGTAAAACAGAATATTGTTTTGTTTCAAAAGATCCTTGACTTCTTGAGCCTCATCTTCGGGAACACCTCGTAAATGAAAAAGTAAAACAGCCACTATTTTATTTTGACGGCAGTTCCGTATGCCAGAATTTCTGAGGCATTGGCCATAATGGCGCTAGTGGTAAAACGAATGTTTACGATAGCATCGGCACCTTTTTCCTCTGCCTGTTCAACCATTCGAATAATGGCTTTATCGCGCGCTTCTGAAAGCATTTCAGTATAGCCTTTAATTTCCCCGCCAACCAAACCTTTCAAACCAGCCATAATGTCCCTGCCGACATTTTTGGATTGGACAACATTGCCAGTGACAACTCCAAGACATTCTAAAATTTCTTTGCCAGGTAAATCCGGTGTAGTGCTAAATAGCATAATTTCCTCGTATAAAAATATATATACTTCGCGCGGTCTCGACTACGGATTTCTAACGACTGAGTTTTTGCCGATAGCTGCGTTACTAAAACAGTTGCGTAGCTTGCTATGCGCCTGTTTTAGTGCCTTGCTCTCGACAAAAATCAGTGCGCTATAAATTCCGCATCCGTGACCGCGCGAAGTATAAGTGCATTAATCAATGGTAAGAATAATTTTACCAATATGTTGACTGCTTTCCATTAGTTCGTGCGCTTGGTTCACTTCAACCAAAGGGAAAGTTGTATGAATCACGGGTTTGATTTTACCTGATTCAAACAATGGCCAAACATTTTTTAGCAGTTGTTTTGCAATTCTTGCTTTAAAAGCTAAATCTCTGGCTCTTAATGTGGAACCAGTAACGATTAATCGTTTTAACATAATAGGAAGCAAGTTAATTTCAGACTTAGCGCCATTTTGAATGGCAATCTGCACCAACCTTCCTTCTTCTGACAGACATTTTATATTTCTCGGGAAATAATTTCCGCCAATCATATCAAGAATCACATCGACCCCGTTTTCTTCAGTGAAAGTGCTGATTTCTTTGACAAAATCTTCTTTTTTATAATTAATTGCCGTATTAGCACCCAATTGTATGCAAAATTGACATTTTTCATCTGTGCCCGCAGTGACAATAATTTCAGCGCCAAAACATTTTGCCAATTGGATGGCTGTTGTACCAATACCACTGGTGCCACCATGAACTAGCAGGGTTTCACCGGCTACTAAGTTGGCGCGATCAAAAATATTACTCCAGACAGTAAAAAAAGTTTCTGGAATTGCAGCAGCTTGTATAAAGGAAAATCCTTCCGGGACAGGAAGGCATAAGTTCTCATCAGCCAGGCAATATTTAGCATACCCTCCGCCGGTAACTAATGCACAAACTTTATCGCCAATGTTTAAGCTTTTTACCTGACTTCCTAATTCAATGACTATTCCTGATATTTCAAGCCCGGGGATATCCGAAGCGCCTTCAGGTGGTGGATAAAGTCCCTTGCGTTGCATAATATCCGGCCGGTTAATGCCTGCTGCTGCAACTTTAATTAATACTTCGTTGACATTGGGGACCGGCTTTTCCCGGTTTGATACTTGTAGCTTTGAGTTTTTTCCATAACTGATAATTTCAATCGCTAGCATTTTTTTTAGATAGGGAGGTAAGAATGAATATTTAAGATAATAAGTACAATTTTAAAATCGCACAATACAATGTTAGGAAAATTAAAAAAACACGCATTCAATGCCAGTTAAAGTGAAGTAACTTTATGCTATATAACTTACTTTTAAGCAGTCTTCGTACGAATTATTGACAATAACAGTTTATTAGAAAAAAAATGATGTTAAACAATAAAATAAGAAATATAATTTAATTAAGTGCAGCTTAATTTTATGAGGAATATTGTACTATGAATAAACAGGGTATTGAGCTTGGAGGAAGCATGAAAGAGAATATTAAGAAAGTAATTACCTACATTTACTTGGTAATTACTTGTGTTGGAGTTTCTAAAGCTGGACCTTTAGATTCACTCGATATTGGCGAGATAGGAAGAGCCAAACAAGTTTTACAGAACTTAAGAAATGTTCCACAAGCAAGGGCATTTTCACCGTCACCAGCACCACAGTCAGAAATTTTGCTGATTGAAAGACGCCCTGTAGAAAAAGGAACGGAGCGTTCTGCTCCGCGACTGGTCGATGTTTATTCCTACAATTATGAGACAAATAAGCTCAATCAAACAGTTATTGACATAAATACCAATGCCGTACAATCGGTTACAGAAAGCCAGGGCGTTCAATTACCGCTAATCGAGAAAGAGATCAGGCAAGCAATTGATTTGGTTTTTAATGATCCTCAGCAGTTACAACTATTAAATCAGGAATATCAGAGACTAACTGGTCAAACCTTAACCAGTGTAGATCAGGTAAAAGTCAAAGCTTTTACCTTTCTTGGCGATAGTCTTCCAGGTGTCGTTAATGAAGATGCCAAAAACTGCGGTATTCACCGTTGTGCCCAATTGTTGCTTTATACCTCAGATTCAGTTGCTTTTGAAATCAGTCCGGTTATTGATCTCTCAACAAAAAAAATAATTCAGAATATCAATTTCTGAATCTAGAATAATTTAGGGGAATAATATGAAATTTAGAGTCTTTATGATTTTGGTTGCTATTGCAATGGGAGCAACCAGCACCACAACAACTGCAAGACCGGTAGGTCAAAGCTGTCCTTCAGGACAAGTTATCAATAACACGTTTAGCTCAGGAGCAGGATGGGATATTTGCTGGGAAGCTGAATCTAAGCAAGGCATAATTTTTTCAAATATCTACTACAACACACCTGCAGGAATTTCCCGAAGAGTACTGGGAGAAGCCTCGGTATCACAAATTGTCACTGAATTTGATGATGGCAGCACTAGCCAATTTACTGTTACCCAAAATGGTTTGGGTGGAGATAACTTGGTTAATTTAACATCTACAGATTGTCCTAATGGCCAAAGGCTTCAGTTAAATGGCAAGAATGTTTTGTGTCAATCAACAAAAGCGAGAGGCTATATTCACAAAGACGATGTTCGTCAGCGCCAAGGTGAATTATTGGATTTGTTCAGCATTTCCAAAATCGGGGGTAAAACCTATATAGTCCGTTGGAAATTTTATGATAGCGGTATCATCGAACCGATGATCGGTCTGTCGGGTAAGCTGGAGAAATTTGGCAGTAATGTAAATTATGGCTGGACAGTGGGGCAAAACAATCAAATTGCAATTGGTTTCACCAATCATTACTTTTGGCGATTGGACTTTGATCTGGGTGAAACTCCGGATGATGATGTTGCCGAGGAAATTATTAGTGTTCCGTCTTCGGATCGTTTGAAAAAAACCATTCAAATTCAATCAATGGCTTCTGAAGCTGGTCGTTCATTGGATTATGAAACGAAACGTTTCTGGCGGATTCGTGATGCTGCTATTCAAAATTCTAACGTAGGTTTCATTTCCTATGAGCTAGTACTGCTGAATTATGCTCATCAAGGACAGGGAAATAGTAATGTGTCATGGCTAGGCAATGATTTTTTTGTCACAAAATACAATTCTTGCGAACGTTTTGCAGTAGATAATCCATCTCAAAATGGCTGTGGCACGAATATCACGCAATTTGTTAATGGAGAAAATGTAAATGAAAAAGATTTGGTGACTTGGTACAGAGCAAGTTATCACCATTTACCCAGAGATGAAGATTTGAATTCAGTACCTGTCAGATGGACGGGTTTTCAATTGTTACCCAGAGACTGGGTTTCTGAAAATCCTCTATAGCGTCCAATTTTGAATTATTCCAATAACAAAATTACACAGGTATCAATCATGAATTATTTATTGCACGGACTAAAGTCTACAACATTATTTTTTATACTCTGCATATACAGCTTTAATGCGCAAGCAGCAGAACATTGTGCTGATCAATATTATATTGATGTCACACTACCTAATGAGGCTCGATGGGATATGTGTTGGGAACATCGTAATCGCGAAGGTATTGTGCTTCATCATGTCTATTACACTCCAAAAGGAGGTAATCGAGAGCTGGTTTTGTATCAGGCCAGTATTGCCCAGATTTTTGTGCCATATAATGATAATGGCGCACGTTATCATGATGTATCGGATTATGGTATTGGCGGCAGTTACATGCTTGATCTGAAGCCTGCGGATTGCCCAGGGGGATCATTATTAGCCTTTTCAGGGAAAAATGTTATTTGTCAGCAAACCCAGAAGAAGGATTTTGCTCATCATGCTGGTTCGGACTCCCTTCAAGGCGATGCCTTGAGTATATTAAGTGTTTCCGGTGTTGGCGCTTATTATTATATCCCACAGTGGATTTTTCATGATGATGGCACTATCGAGCCGGTAATGGGAGCAACTGGCTCATTACAACGGTTTGGTGATGCGACAGAAACCTCGCATGGTTGGCCAATCAGTCAAAATCGAGTTGGTTTGGCGCATTTGCACAATTACTACTGGCGATTGGATTTTGATTTAGGCACATCAAGGACGGATGATTTTGTTGAAGAGATAAATCACACGCTAAGTTCAGGCAAGCGGATTCGGTCAACAACCCGGTTTTCATCTGAAGTCGCAAGGGAAGTTAATCCTGCAACATTGAGATCATGGCGAATTGTTGATGGCGCCAATACTAATACAAATGGTCATGCCAAATCATTTGAATTTTTATTGCAAGAAACCGGGCATAAAGATAAAGGACCCAGCTCAGAACCTTACACTTTAAATGATTTCTTTGTGACCAGTGCCAATAATTGTGAGATTTTTGCATCACATAACCCTACCACGAATGGTTGTAAGCGAAATTTGGCGGAATTTGTAAATGGTGAAAATATTACTAATGAGGACATTATTGTTTGGGTAGGAGTCACTTTTTATCACATGCCAAGGGTTGAAGATGCACCTCATATGGATGCTCACTGGAATCATTTTCATATTGTTCCCAGAGATTGGCATGCGAAAAATCCTTTGGGTAATGGTGATGCTGGGCCTGGAAATACCCCGCCTGTAATTTCAAACCCTGGTAATCAGATTAATCAGGTAGGCGATATCATTAACCTGGCAATTTCTGCGACTGATGCTGATGGGGATACCCTTAGCTTTTCAGCAAATAATCTTCCGGCCGGACTCACAATCGATAGTTCAACAGGAGTTATTTCAGGAACTTTAGTAACTGCATCAGATGGGCTTGATGTTACTGTTAATGTTAGCGATGCCAGTGAAATCAGCAGTATTTTATTTAACTGGCAGGTTAATGATGGCAATACGGGAGGGGGAAATACACTTTTTTCTGATGATTTTGAATCTGATTTGGGCTGGCAAGTTAATCCTACTGGCTTAGATACGGCAACGACTGGTAAGTGGCAACGAGCGGATGCCGAAATTACAGAATACCGGGGTTCTGCTATCCAGCTTGGTGACTCGCATAGTGGAAATTTTCATCTTGTTACGGAAGCAAGATCAGGTGGACGGCTGGGTGCAGCAGATATTGATTCCGGGGTTACTGCAATTATTTCCCCGACAATTGCTATTCCGGCAACTGGTGATTATGAGTTATCCCTATTCTATTATTTCTCCCATTTATCAAATGGGAATACTGATGATTTTCTGAAAATCACTATCAAAGGGGATAATAATCAAACGGTTATTTTAAACAAAAAAGGTAACAGCAGCTTGGTTGCCGGCAGCTGGACCAAGTTAACGCAATCATTGAATTCCTTTTCCGGTCAGAACATTCGTATCTTAATTGAGTCGGCAGATGGCGGTTCTCCAAGCTTGATAGAGTCAGGAGTGGATGATGTGCTAATCAAGAAAACTGGTGATACAGTAAATCAAGCACCTCAGATTGCCAACCCCGGTGATCAATCCAATGTCGTTGGTGAATCAATCAATTTAGCAATACAAGCAACTGATTCTGATGGTGATTCTTTAAATTATACAGCAACAAATTTACCCCCCGGGCTATCCATCAATACCAATAGTGGTTTGATTTCAGGTGCAGTCCTGGCAAATGCTGTTGGTTCTCACAATGTTACCGTTACTGTTACAGATGGTGTTGAAAATGCAAACGCCACTTTCACATGGCGCATTGAAAGCGATAATGGCAATGTTGAGCCAATTGTTTTTAATGATGATTTTGAAACTGAAATGGGCTGGGTAGTCAATCAAAATGGTTCTGATACAGCGACACGGGGACAATGGGAGCGTGGTAACGCCGAGGAAACAACTTATCAAGGAACCACATTGCAAGTAGGCAATTCTGTCAGTGGTTCTAATCATTTAGTTACTGGCAGGCCTGCCGGTGGTTACGTTGGTCAGTATGATATTGACTCAGGAAAGACATCAATTATTTCCCCGGAGATTAGTTTACCGGCCAATGGTGAATATGAATTATCATTCTCATATTATTTTGCACATCTTTATAATTCTGATGCTAATGATATTTTTAGGGTGACTATTCAAGGGTCAAACAATACTGAAGTTGTTTTAACCAAAAATGGCAGCAATGAAACCTGGCCTGGATCATGGGAAGTATTTTCTACGTCATTATCCAGTTTCGCTGGTCAAACAATAAGAATCTTGATCGAAGCTTCAGATGCCGCTAGCCCCAGCCTGGTTGAGGCAGGCGTAGATAATGTTTTGATCAAAAGAAATTAGGATACTGTCTGTGGTAATGGGAAGTTGGCTCCGTTAACGATTATTTTTTGTTGCGCCCTAATGTGCCTCAAAAGATGAGTTCAATTTCCCGCTTGCCTGGCTGTGAATTTTATAGCCACAGGTTTCTTTCTGGAGAAGGATTGTTGTGAACGCAATCAGGTTTTGCTATTAGGGACGCGCGCGGAATAAATTCGACAACTGGCGTAGGATTTTTATTTGTCTTCAAGGCGTGATAATAGCCGCATAGCAACAAGCTATGCAGCTATTTTTACAACGCAGCAGACGAATGAAAAGATATGCAAATTGTGCTCAAGTTATTTCATGTGCGTCGTCAAGCAACAGCGGGAGTTTTCAACAAGAAAATGCTTTTTAACGCCGGCCACCAAGTAAAGAGCCTAAAATTCCTCGAATAATTTGCCTGCCAAGTTGGCTGCCGATGCTTCTGGCAGCACTTTTCAGCATGGCTTCACCAACACTTTGCCGGCCACGCGAACGTTTGGATTTCTTGGGTTCATCTTGTTGTTCTTCTGCCTGCTGTTCGGCCCGCTGTTTTAATAATTCATAAGCTGACTCCCTGTCAATTTCCTGCTCGTATTTACCATGCAGCGGTGACCGGGAAATAAATTCTTTTCTTTGTACATCAGAAATCGGACCGATTTGAGATTCAGGTGGTCTGACCAAGACCCTTTCTACTGGCGTTGGACTACCATCCGGATTTAATGTTGAAACCAAAGCTTCACCGGTTTTTAACTCGGTAATAACAGATTCGGTATCTAGCTTTGGATTGGCGCGGAATGTTTCGGCAACGGCTTTAATAACTTTTTTGTCTTTCGGGGTATAGGCCCGTAATGCGTGTTGAATTTTCAAACCTAACTGCCCCAAAATATCTTCAGGAACATCGAGCGGACTTTGGCTAATGAAATAAACCCCAACTCCTTTGGAGCGAATTAAGCGCACAATTTGTTCGATTTTTTCAATTAAAACCCTTGGGGCATTATCAAATAGCAGATGCGCTTCGTCAAAAAACAATACCAGTTTTGGTGCCTCAGCATCACCAACTTCAGGAAACGTTTCAAAAATTTCTGAAAGCAGCCATAAAAGGAAAGTAGCATATAATTTCGGGGAATTATTGCTTAGCTCTGTCGCATCAAGAATACTGATCACGCCATTGCCGGAAAAATCAGTTTTGCATAAATCATCCAGTAGAATTGCCGGTTCGCCAAAAAACTGTTCTGCACCTTGTTCTTCCAGAACTAACAGACGGCGCTGAATTGCGCCAATACTCGCCGAGGAAATATTGCCATATTCTGAACGCAGTTCCTTGGCGTTATCGCCCATCCAACTTAGCATCGACCGAAGGTCTTTAAGATCCAGTAACAACAAGCCTTCATCATCAGCAATTTTAAAACAGCTGTAGATTACCCCGGACTGGGTATCGTTCAATTCCAGAAGATTACTGAGCAGTAAAGGACCTATATCAGAAATTGTGCTTCGAACTGGATGACCAGTTTTGCCAAAAACATCCCAAAATATGGCGGGGTTACCACGGAAGTTGAAATCTTTTATTCCGATTTTGTTGATGCGATCAGTGATTTTATCATGGGGTTTTCCCGGAGTCGTGATGCCAGAAAGATCCCCTTTGATATCAGCAAGAAAAACTGGCACGCCAATTCGGGAAAATCCTTCAGCAAGGATTTGCAGTGACACAGTTTTTCCACTCCCTGTTGCACCTGAAATCATTCCATGTCGATTACCCATTGCAGCATTCATCATCACTTGATGAGTGTCACTGCCTCCAATCAAAATTTCCTTCATAAGGTCTCCGATTTTAAAGCACTAAAATGTTAAATCTGTTTTTACAGCATTCATTATATTTTCAAAAAAAGGGATTTTTTACATGCTATGGTGTTTATAAATTACGGTATGGTTATCGCGTGGGTCTTTTGATTTTTTCATGGCTTTGCCTTGATCAATGCGTTCTTGTGTATATTTGGCGATCATTTGTTCCCAGCTGGAAAATTCACGGTATTCCTTGACGCCCAAAGCCTTGCGATCCTGAAAAATTTGTTTGCCAACCTCAATGATTTCATCCGGGGTTTTACCGTCCACCAAACTAAGAAATTCATCATCATCGCGATAGGTATCACGCATAGACCAAAAAGAAACTTCAAATTCAATGCGCTTATCAACCGGTAAATAGCTTCTAATACCCTTAACAGAGCGATATGCAGTTCGGGTTGAAGAGCCATTAATCTGATTACTCCTGCCACAACCAATAACAACTAGAAAGCTGATAACAAGTATAGATACAGATATTTTCCTCATAATTTAAACCTCTAAAATTATATAATTAAATATATCAACATTTACTTTTTGTTATTATTGCTGTTGATTTTTTATGAAAGATGCTTGGTAAAACTTGCTTTTTTAGCCACTAGGCTTTATTTCAAACAACAGTCTTAGCAAATGCCGCAGTTTTATTTCGTTTATAGAAACAAAGTAAAATACTCGGCTATTATAAACCGATTAGCCAGGATGCCATGCTGGAATTTATTCAAAAATTAATACAGCGATATCGCTCAATTTTAATGAGCGGGGACTTAGAAGATTCGACCAAGGAGAGTTACCAGGATAGAATTGATTCTCTGAGTCTTGCAGAAGCCTTTTTAAAAAAAGGCATTTTAAACAAAGACCAGAAACAACATCCAATTCAAATAGCGGTGATAGGACCTACCCAGGCCGGAAAAAGTTCCGTGGTCAACCTGCTGTTAGATAGCAGCGCTGCAGGAGTAAGCGCTTTGGCTGGTTACACGGCACATCCACAAAGTTTTGCCATAAATTTGAAGGATCAGGAATTTATCTGGCTTGAAAATTATTTTTCTCCCTTCAAGAAAGTACAACAAAGTCAGTTAAGCCACGATGCTTATAATCGTTTTTCCATTACCCATGTCAATTCTAAATCATTGCCATCCGGCATGTTATGGGATTCGGCAGACTTTGATTCAATTGATGCGATACAATACCGGGAGGGTGTGCTAAAAACGATTGCATTGGCAGATGTTATCGTACTGGTAGTCAGTAAAGAAAAATATGCTGATCAGTCAGTCTGGGAAATCATGAAACTGATTGAAGGTTTCGGTCAGCCAACTTTAATAATTGTCAACAAATTGCTTGAAGACAGTCAAGATATTGTTTTGAGGTCGCTGGAAGAAAAATGGCGTCAATCTCGCAAGGATAATTTACCGGCTGTAATTCCTCTGTATTATCAGAAACAAGGATCACCTGCTGCGGATCAACTAGACAGAGCCTTGATTAATCGGCTTTTCAGCAAGCATCAACGCAAGCAGCATGAACAGTATCAATTCCAATTTTTAAAACAACATTGGCCAGATTGGGTTGAACCAGTGAGGGCGGAATTTACTGTAGCCGATGAATGGCAGGGAATTATCGATAATTGTCTAAAAGATGCAATGGTTAGTTACCAGCGTGATTATCTGGATCATCCTAACCATTATGAAACTTTTCAAAATGCACTTGCTAAATTATTAACCCTGCTTGAGCTTCCCGGCATTGCCAAGGCAATGGCGAAAACCCGCAGGGTTCTGACATGGCCGGCAAGAAAAATTTTTGGTATTGGATCGAAATCCAGAAAGACTGCAGAACATAGCCATGAAGTGGCATTGCTCAACCAGATTGCTGAACATTTTTTGATACAAGTGGCAGATCAGGTGCTAGACAGAATGGAAAAAGAGCCTGAAAAGCGGCAATGGTGGAAAGAGGTCAACGCGCTTTTACGCCAACAGCGTGAACAGATTCTGGAGCAATTTCAATTATCAGTGAATGCATATCATCAGGATTTTTCACAAGAAATAGAATCAACTGCACAGCGTTTATACAATAAGCTGGATGATCAGCCTGCAATTTTAAATACTTTGAGGGCAACACGTGTTACTACCGATGCAGCAGCCCTGGCTTTGGCTTTATATACAGGAGGCATCGGTTTACATGACTTAATTGTTGCGCCTGCTATGTTATCAGTTACGTCAATACTGGCAGAAAGCTCCATCGGAGCCTATATGCATCGACTGGAAGCTGAGTTAAAAAAGAAGCAGCACGATACCGTCAAAGAGAAATTGTTTGCAACAATTTTAAGACGATCATTAACGTTATTTCCCAAAATGATGCACAAAGATCGGTATTTCAATATTTCTCCAGAACAATTAGAACAAGCTGAACAACAACTCAAACAAAAACCACATGGATTACAATTATTCTGATTTAGTTTCCAGGGCCAAGCAGTGGGCTAAAGAAGCAGTACAGGCTGGTTGGCTTTCTGAGAAAGATGCCAAGCCCTTGCTTGAGTTTGATGAGCGCACGCCAGACTCTTTATTTGCCGAATCACATTCCCGGCCTTTAATTGTGGCTTTCCTGGGAGGTAGTGGCGTTGGAAAGAGCACTTTATTAAATCGGCTCGCTGGTAAGGAAATTGCCAGAACCGGCGTGGAACGGCCAACTTCAAAAGAAGTCACATTATATCGGCATCATTCGGTTGAATTGTCTAAATTACCTGAGTCTTTGCCAATCGACAAAATTAAAGTGTCAACTCACGATGATGAAAGTAAGAAAAATATTATCTGGATTGATATGCCTGATTTTGACAGTACCGAAGCCAAAAACAGGGATCTGGTTTTAGGCTGGCTGCCACATATCGATGTGTTGATTTATGTGGTCAGTCCAGAGCGTTATCGGGATAACAAGGCTTGGCAGATTTTGCTGGTTGAAGGTGGCCGGCATGCCTGGATTTTTGTTTTGAACCAATGGGATAGGGGGCAGCCGGAACAATATGACGATTTCATTAAACAACTCAAGAAAGCAGGATTTGAAAATCCGATTGTTTATCGCACCAGTTGCCTCTCAGATCCATCAATAACGACACAGGATGAATTTGCAAAATTGCAAACGACTATTGAAGGGCTGGCCAATGAGCATGTTATCGGACAGCTTGAATCAAGAGGATTGCTGGTAAGGCAAATTGACTTGAAAGAAAAACTCCAAAGCAGTATGGAAAAAACGGGATCACCAGACGGGTTTAATCAACTAATCAAGCATTGGCAATCCAGTTGGCCCGAAACCGTTAAACTTCTTCAGGAAGGCTTTGAATGGCCTTTGCAAATTATGGCGGGATATTATGCGCAGCAGGCCGGACATTTACTGCCAAAATACAAAAAACAAACCAATACAGAATCAGAACCCGTCAATCAAAAGTCGATACTTTGGGATGAGTGGGCACAGAGTCGTTTCACTGATAAGCTGGATGAATTAATTGTTAAGGCAGATCAATTACAGTTACCAGTAAAACCAATTAAACAATTGCTTTTATCCTATCGGGATAAAGCTGCAAAAATTGTTCATGAGCAAACGGAATTGGCAGCTCGTCAGGCGTTGGTTAACCCTGGAAACAAGCTACAGCGCTTTTTTATGAAATTTGCGCGTTTTTGTGAGTTTGTTTTACCGTTAGCAGCCATTTCCTGGGTAAGTTATCAGGTACTAAAAGGTTTTTATGACAGCAGTATGACCGACGAAGCCTATTTAGGAACTGATTTTGCCATTCACAGCGGAATTTTGATTGCGCTATCGTGGTTACTGCCTTTTTTCCTGAGAAAACAGTTAAAACCTTCATTGGAAAAAACTGCGTTAAAAGGGCTAAAACAAGGTCTTGAACAGGCAATGGCAAAAATTGAGGTCGAAGTTGAGTCGGCGATAAAGCAAGTTTCCGAACAAAGGGAGCAATTGATTGCAAAAGCTGAGCCAATTCTAGAGCAATGTGAACAGCAACCTCCATCGAAACCGGTTAAAGAAACAGAAACACTAAAAAGAATGCTGGTTTAATACTTCCTTAGAATCTATTTGATGGATAGGTATTGGTATCATGAATATGGGAAGGGGCTGTTCATCATGGCCAGAAAATTTAAAAGAGCTTAAAGGAAAAAAAACCGCTATTTCTTTAGCGCATACTATACGTGACCAAAGTCATTCTTCTTTGGGTATCAATGCAACTAGAAAGTTGGATTTTATCTATTTTGGTATTTCTACTATTCTTATAATTGCGTTTGTTTTTACCGTACGCACATGAGTATAAAGAAGCTATCAATTGCATGCAGTTAACCGCCGAAAGCGTCACATCTTTTGCAAAAAGCCGCAAAAGCTGTCTACTTCCGGCGTCAGTTAATGCAGGCGTTATGCATTCCTTAGCTGAGCTCATCTCTGATATTCAAAGGTGACCTAAAAGGATTAGGTTGGAGTAACTTAGCTCATTATAGTGCCAGGCCGGTTCTGATCTGATGGCGATTCGTAACGTAAGAAACAGGAATTGATCAATGACAAGCACCCAACAACGCGCCGCCCTGCAACGCCAGATCTGGCAAATCGCCAACGATGTACGCGGCGCAGTCGATGGCTGGGATTTCAAGCAGTATGTGCTCGGCACCCTGTTTTATCGTTTTATTAGTGAAAACTTTGCCAACTACATCGAAGGCGGTGATGATAGCATCAATTATGAGAAATGGACCCTATCGATTGGACTGTCCAATCGATAGGGTCCATTTCTTTTTTTGAAGTAGCGAACAGAGGAAGAAAGCCTGTAAAAGCCTCGTTACGCCTGCCTGGAGAAACACCATATTATGGCGCAAATAACTCCAAGACTATGTTGAAGGGTATACGCATGATGGCGAGTTTGTGTTAATCGCAGAGGATGGCTCAGCAAGTCTTGAAAACTATTCAATTCAATATGCAATTGGAAAGTTTTGGGCTAACAATCATGTTCATGTTGTATGCGGTAAATCAGGGCTGAATACAAGGTTTTTATATCATTTTTTGTGTATTGTTAATTTCATTCCATATTTATCTGGTGGTGGTAGAGCAAAATTAACAAAGGGGAAGTTGATTGAAATAAAAATCCCCATCCCCTGCCCAAACAACCCAAAAAAATCGCTGTCAATCCAGGCAAAAATCGTCCGCATACTGGACACCTTCACCGATCTAACCACCGAGCTTAGTGCGCGTAGAAAACAATACAATTACTATCGGGATCAGTTGCTATCCTTCCACCACCCCGCCCTAAAGGGCACCCCTCCGGAGGAGGGGAATATTTACTCCACCAATGACCGGGAAGTTGAGTGGAAGAGTTTGGGTGATTTATGCTTAATTGGGGATGGGTTACATGGAACTCCTAAATATGATGAGACTGGGGAATATTTTTTTATAAATGGAAATAATTTAGATAATGGGAATATTGTATTTAATGGTAAAACAAAAAAAGTGAATGATTCAATGTTTAAAAAACACGGGATTATTTTCACAGTTGAAAATACTGTTTTTTTATCAAAAAACGGTACAATTGGCAATGTTTCATTTTATAACAATGAAAAGATTGTACTTGGTAAATCAGTTGCCTTTTTTAACATTGAATCATCCGATCTTTATTCAAGGTATTTGTTCTATTTTCTGCAAACTGATTTTTCTAAAAAATATTTTGAATCTCAAAAAACAGGTTCAACAATTAAAAATCTAGGTTTAAAAGCTTTAAGGTCATTTAAAATTCCGCTTCCAGGCTACGCTGAACAAACCCGTATCGTCGCCATCCTCGACAAATTCGACACACTAACCCACTCCATCAGCGAAGGATTGCCGCGCGAAATTGAACTGCGTCAAAAGCAATACGAATACTACCGTGATTTGCTATTGAGCTTCCCACCACCCCACCAGGCTACACCTGCCACCCCTACACCGAACGGGCGCCATTCCCCTCCCTTGGAGGGGTGCCCGAAGGGCGGGGTGGTGCGGACGGTTCGAGGTGGTACCAACAGCACAAACAGCACAAACAGCACAGAATAACCACCACCATGCGCAAAACCAAAACCTACAAATCCCTACCCTACAACCCGGCACTAAAACAGCGAGCCAAAGCCCTGCGCAAAGCCGGAATATTACACGAAGCCTTGCTGTGGCTAGAGCTAAAAGGCAAAAAACTCAATGGTCTGGATTTTGACCGGCAGAAAATCATCGGCAACTATATCGTCGATTTTTACTGCGCAGAAAAAGCAGTAGTGATAGAAGTCGATGGTTCTTCACACGACAGCAAACAGCTAGAAGATGCCGAACGGGACCGTTATTTGCAAAGCCTGGGGCTGACGGTGATTCGTTTGTTAGTCAAGGATGTGTTGCAGAATATGGGTGGGGTCGTGGCATTTTTAAAGGACCACCCCGCCCTAAAGGGTGCCCCTCTGGAGGAGGGGAATAATTACCCCGACCTGACGGGTACCCTTCAGGAGAATGGGAATGACTTCAATACAGGGACGGATTCTTATGACTGATTCCAATCTCAGTTTGCAAGACCAAACCACCGAATTCCTGCTCTATACCGCGCCCAATGGCGAGGTCAAAATAGAAGTGCTGCTCAGTGATGAAACTATCTGGCTAACGCAAAAACGCATGGCTGAGCTGTTTGGCGTGCAACGCCCGACTATTACCAAACACCTGAAAAATATATTTGAAAGCAATGAGTTACAGGAGGATGCGGTATGTTCCATTTTGGAACATACCACTGAACACGGTGCGATTGCCGGGAAAACACAAACTCAGAAAGTAAAATACTATAATCTGGATGCAGTGATCTCCGTCGGTTACCGCGTCAATTCTGCGCAGGCCACCCAGTTCCGTATCTGGGCCACCCAGCTGATCAAAGAATATATTATCAAGGGTTTCGCCATGGATGATGACCGCCTGAAAAATGGGCAGTTCTTTGGTAAGGATTACTTTAAAGAGCTGCTGGAACGGGTGCGTTCCATCCGCGCCAGCGAACGGAGAATCTATCAGCAGATCACTGATATTTTCGCCGAGTGCAGTATAGACTACGACCCGAAATCGAAAACGACCCAGCAGTTTTACGCCCATGTGCAAGACAAGTTCCATTACGCCATTACGGGCCATACTGCCGCAGAGATTATTTCGTTGAAGGCCGATGCCAGTAAACCCTTGATGGGCATGAGCACCTATAAAAATGCTCCCGATGGCAGGGTTTTGAAGTCTGACGCTACTATTGCCAAAAACTATTTAAGCGAAGAAGAAATAAAGAAATTGGAGCGGGCGGTATCGTCATTTTTTGATTATATCGAAGGAATTATCGAGCGGCGTAATACCTTTACTATGGAAGGCTTTGCTGAAAGTGTAAACAAGTTCCTGGCCTTTAATGAGTACCGGATTCTGGAAGGTTACGGCAGTGTTAGCAGGCAACAGGCGGAGCAGAAAGCTTTCGCCGAGTACGACAAGTTCAATAAACTGCAACGCATTGAATCAGACTTTGACCGCGAACTGAAAAAGCGTCTGCAAAAGCAGGATAACAAGACATGACGGATTACAAAACTATCGCCGAGTCGAACCATTTTATCGTTCTCGATAAATACACCAAACAATGGCAGATCAAGGAAAGCTACCAAAGCGAAGCTGACCTGGAGCGCGAGTTTATTGAGGATTTGCAGAATCAGGGTTATGAATATCTACCCGGTCTAAATACAGCTGAAAAAATGCTGGCGAATGTACGCGAGCAGTTGCAAGCGCTGAATAAGATGCAGTTTTCAGAGGGCGAATGGCTGCGTTTTGTTGAGGAATATCTGGACAAACCCGGCGATGGCATTGTCGATAAGACCCGTAAAATACACGATAACTATATCCACGACTTTGTGTTTGATGACGGGCATATTCAAAATATTTACCTGCTGGATAAAAAGACGATTACGCGCAATAAGTTGCAGGTAATCAAGCAGTTTGAACAAACCGGCTCACACGCCAACCGCTACGATGTGACCGTACTGGTCAATGGCTTGCCTTTGGTGCAGATCGAGCTGAAAAAACGTGGCGTGGCGATTCGTGAAGCCTTTAATCAGGTACATCGCTACAGTAAGGAGAGCTTCAACAGCGAGCACTCGTTGTATAAATATTTGCAGCTGTTTGTAATTTCCAACGGCACCGACAGTCGTTATTTTGCCAACACCACACAGCGCAATAAAAACAGTTTTGATTTCACCATGAACTGGGCGAAAGCCGATAACAGCCTGATCAAGGATCTAAAAGACTTTACCGCCACCTTTTTCCAGAAAAATACGCTGCTCAATGTGTTGCTTACATTTTCGGTGTTCGATGTCAGCGATACCTTGCTGGTGATGCGCCCTTACCAGATTGCTGCCACCGAGCGCATTCTATGGAAGATTAAAAGCTCGTTCGAAATGAAAAACTGGAGCAAGCCTGATAGTGGGGGTTATATCTGGCATACCACCGGTTCGGGTAAAACCTTGACCAGTTTCAAGGCGGCGCGTTTGGCGACTGAGCTGGATTTTATCGAGAAGGTATTTTTTGTGGTGGACAGGAAAGATCTGGATTACCAGACCATGAAAGAATATCAGCGCTTTTCACCGGATAGCGTCAATGGCTCTGACAGCACTGCCGGGCTAAAGCGAAACTTGAGCAAAAACGACAACAAAATCATCGTTACCACCATTCAGAAGCTCAACAACCTGATGAAAAGCGAGGGTGATCTGGCAGTTTACAACCAGCAGGTGGTATTTATTTTTGATGAATGCCACCGCAGCCAGTTTGGTGAGGCGCAGAAAAACCTGAAGAAAAAATTCAGGAAGTTCTGCCAGTTTGGTTTTACAGGTACACCTATTTTTGCACAAAATGCCTTGGGAGTAGAAACAACTTCCAGTGTATTTGGGCGTGAATTACATTCGTATGTGATTACCGATGCCATTCGTGATGAAAAAGTGTTGAAATTCAAGGTGGACTACAACGATGTGCGCCCACAGTTCAAGGCAGTTGAAAGCGAGCAGGATGAGAAAAAGCTCTCGGCGGCGGAAAATAAACAGGCTTTGTTGCATCCCGATCGTATTCGGGAAATTTCGCAGTACATCTTGCATAATTTCAGGCAAAAAACGCATCGCATGCAAGCGGGAGGAAAAGGCTTTAATGCTTTGTTTGCGGTTAGTAGTGTAGATGCGGCTAAGTTGTATTATGAGTCGCTTATGCAGTTGCAGTCGAATGGGCACCCCTCCAGAGGAGGGGAATAGATACTCCACCTCTGTGGGGGAGGGGGATTTATTAAAAATCGCTACCATCTTTTCGTTTGCCGCCAATGAAGAACAGAATGCTGTGGGTGAGATTTTGGATGAAAGTTTTGAAGTTTCAGCCTTGAACAGCAGCGCCAAAGAATTTTTGACTGCCGCCATCAATGACTATAACGCCTTGTTCAAAACGAACTATGGCGTGGATAGCAAGGGCTTTCAAAACTATTATCGCGATCTTGCCAAGCGGGTAAAAAGTCAGGAAATCGATTTGCTGATTGTGGTGGGCATGTTTCTGACAGGCTTTGATGCGCCCACGCTGAATACCTTGTTTGTCGATAAAAACTTGAGCTATCACGGGTTGATTCAGTCCTATTCGCGCACCAACCGCATTTATGATGCCACCAAGACCTTTGGCAATATTGTTACCTTCCGCGATCTGGAGCAGGCCACGATCGATGCCATTACCCTGTTTGGTGATGCAAACACCAAAAACGTGATACTGGAAAAAAGTTATCAGGAATATATGCAGGGCTTTACCGATGTAGTCACCGGTGAAGCCAGACGTGGTTATATGGATGTGGTATCGGAATTACAACAGCGTTTTCCCAACCCTGAGGATATTGAAAAAGAATCCGATAAAAAGGCCTTTGCCAAGCTATTTGGTGAATATTTGCGAGTGGAGAATGTGCTGCAAAACTACGATGAATTTGCCAGTCTGAAAGCCCTGCAAAGCGTGGATATGGACAACCCGGAGGAGATTGAGGCATTTAAAGCCAGGCATTATTTGAACGATGAGGATCTGGCCACGCTACAAGCGATAAACATGCCTGCCGAACGTAAATTACAGGATTACCGCTCGACCTATAACGACATACGTGACTGGCTGCGGCGTGAGAAATCAGCGGATGAGCATGAGAGCTCAAACATTGATTGGGGTGATGTGGTATTTGAGGTGGATCTGCTTAAATCCCAGGAAATCAACCTGGATTACATTCTTGAGCTGATTTTTGAAAACAGTAAAAAGGTAAAAGACAAAGCAACACTGGTTGAAGATGTTCGCCGTGTTATCCGCGCCAGCCTTGGCCACCGCGCGAAAGAGAGCCTGCTGGTCGATTTTATCAATCAAACCGATCTTGACAAGCTTGGTGATAAGGCCGGCGTCATTGATGCCTTTTTCACCTTTGCACAAGCTGAACAACAACGAGAGGCAGAAGAGTTAATTAGTGCTGAGAACCTGAATAAAGAAGCGGCTAAACGTTACATTACGACATCGTTAAAACGTGAGTACGCCAGTGAAAATGGTACAGAGCTAAATGCACTCCTTCCAAAAATGAGCCCGCTTAATCCGCAATATCTGACAAAAAAACATAACGTTTTCCAAAAAATTGCCGCTTTTGTTGAGAAGTTTAAAGGTGTGGGTGGGCAGGTTTAAATCATGCTATAGATAACATACATGCATTATGAGGGAAATTTTCACGTCTGGATCTGTGAGGAGGGCGGCCGGGTAACTGGTGCTTTTACCCGGAAATTGACCCACAAAAAGCGCCGTGGATTTTTTATAGCTTGTTGTGGTTGGAAAGTCCATTCATAATAAAAATTTCGTTGGCCTCGAGTTTTGCGGTCAATTTATGCTGGATCGTTATCTAGAAAAATTTAAGCAAATAATCCGCCTGCGACAAAATGTCACTTCTTGCCCTGATTGTTGTCTGCGTATAATCCTCAGGATGTTTCTACAATTCGTCCAGGGGTTATGCAAAAACAACAACGTTTTTCAATTGAAGGCATGCAATGCGCTGATTGTGAAAACATCATTGAAGAAGCAGTTTTAGCACTTCCAGGCATTTATAATGTAAAAGCAAATTTTACGTCTGAATCCCTGACGTTCACGTATGATCCTGACATTATTTCACTAACTACCATCTGTGCGGCAGTAAAAAAAGCTGGCTACATCTGTCATTCCTATCAACCAAAACGTTCAGAAGGTTTGCTCAAGAACCTGTTAATTATTGCTGCAATTATTCTTATTTTTTTTATTGCTTTTCAACTTAAACATTTTTTTACACAAGATTTTTCATTCACTGAAATTGGTGAAAAGGCAAATTACGGGCTTTTATTTTTAGTTGGAGTATTAACCAGCTTCCATTGCATAGGAATGTGTGGTGGTTTTGTGTTGGGCTACACTGTGGCCGGAACAAAATCAGGCAAATCATCCCATTTAAGTCATGTTTTTTATGGCGTTGGAAAAATTATTTCCTATTCAGTACTCGGTGCATTTTTTGGTTTTATCGGAGCAGCGTTCACCATCACAGTAACGATGAAAGCCATTATCTCTGGGTTGGCCGGATTGTTCTTGATTATTTACGGATTGAGCATGACTGATGCCTTTGCTGGCTTGCGGCGTTTTCATATTCGATTACCTCGAAGTTTTGTTCATCGTTTATTCCAGCAACAGCGAAAAACAACCAGTCCTTTTATCATCGGTTTACTCAATGGACTGATGATAGCCTGTGGGCCATTACAGGCCATGTATGTTTTAGCGGCAGGGACAGGGAGTGCAATTGAAGGTGCAAAAATACTGGCCATTTTTGCAGTAGGGACATTACCCTTAATGTTGTTGTTTGGTTATTCCGCAAACTTTTTAACGGCAAATCTAACCCGGAAATTCCTTAAATTTTCAGGGGTAATCATTATCGTACTGGGCACGATCATGCTGAACCGAGGTTTGTTATTATCTGGAAGCGGTTATGATTTTCATTCCTTTTCCACAAAAATTTCCCAAAAAATAAAAGTTCATTTTATGACCTGGCAGCATGATTTTGTCGATGCTGGCGCTCATATCCAGAATGGATATCAGGTTATTTACATGGAAGTTGAGGCAAAAAAATATACCCCATCAGAATTTACTATTAGAAAAAATGTCCCAGTGAAGTGGATAATTAACGTTAAAGAACTATCACAATGTAATAAACAAATCGTGATTCCATCTCTGAATAAAACTATCGATCTTCACCTTGGATTGCAAATGATCGAATTTACACCAACTCACAATGGCGTTATCAGTTGGAGCTGTCACATGGGTATGATTCCGGGGACATTTATTGTTTCCGAATAAAATTCGGGCAGCTAAATTTAGCTGCCCTGGATATTTTTTAATGCTTTCAAATCAATAATGCGAATATTCCTTTTTTCAACATCAATAATTTTTGAATCCTTGAGTTTTTTTAGTAATCGGCTAACAGTTTCAAGGGCAATTCCCAGGTGAGTTCCAATTTCCTGCCTGGTTAACGTCAGGGTAAATTCAGTCTCGGAAAATCCCCGCTTTTTATAGCGTTTAGAGAGGTTTAACAGAAAATAAGCAAGCCTTTCCTCCGCAGGAATATTTTTCAAAATGATCTTGTTACGATCTTCGTTTATTTTTTCCCCCGCATGAAGAAATAATTCCCTCATCAGACCAGGAATCAGTTTCGCCAAACCCTCAAGATCAGTAACCGGTAATTCACAAAGACTGAGCGTTTCCAGAGCGATAACCGAACAAGTATGCTTGTTGTTATACAAACCATCAAAACCCAATAATTCCCCCGGCAATAGCACATCAATGATATGCTCGTTGCCACGCTCATCATTAGAAATCAATTTTGCAGTGCCGGATTTTATCGCCAGAAGGCTTTTTAATTCATCACCTTCACGATAAATATACTCACCCCGCTGCAAAGTTTTTTTGCGTTTGATAACAACGTCGATATCTTCAACTTCATCTTTTGTTAAGCCACGTGGCAAACAAATCGTGTCGAGACTGCAATTATTACAAGTGACTTGTTTGTCGATATTCACTTGTGAAAGTAATTTTTGTAAATCTTGAATTGAGAATACATTGCTTCACTAAACTTTCATAACAAAATTCGTAACATTTAATGTAAGTTTACAACGGATTGTATCAAAAAAAATCGTTAAGAGAGTTTTTGAACATTAAGTAACGACTCAATCATTTGCCCCCAATCGATGGGTTCTATCTAAGTGCATCGAAAATATTTGAAAGTTTTCCCGGTTTAAAAAACGATATTGGGCTAGATGATAATTTTAAAACAAAGCTATATCGGGTCTTATGAACCGTATCCGGATTTTAGCCCATTATACGAACCCATCAATCTTAGGCCTTAGCTGGTAGTTGTTGAGATAATTCCGATAAGGTTTTGTTACTTTTGTGGGCTGCCAGGGCCATTTTTGTTTTGAACTATACTGAGTGATTTTATCTTTTCTTACGCCCGAAGTTACGGATTCAGATATAAATAAAAGAAATAAAAAAGCCCGCAAAATGCGGGCTTAAATTTTTTTATTTTTATTATTAAGCTCTTATTTCCAAGCTAGTTGCTCAGCTTAAATGTAAGAGAGAACAATTGTTTTTATTATTATGAGGTCCGATTAAAGACCTTTCCTCCACTTTTAGCCGACAATTTAGAGTCGAGCCTCCTCCCTTAAGCCGTCCTTATTCTATATCAAAAAAAATATTGTTGTCCATTAATATCTAAAATATTTGTAAGTATTTGCCAAGTCATGATTTTAGTGATCTTGTTGGTGCATCTTTTCCTCTTCGAGAAAGTAATTCAGCCGATCATCAAGGATTGCTGCTAAATAAAAATTCAAATCCTTAGATTTTTGGGCTAGTTTTACTTGAGTAATAGCAAATGGCGTCAGCCCTTTTGCATAATAATACTCAGCCATATACCTATGTGATTCGGCTTGCTTTCCAAGAGCTCCGTAGGTTTCTGCAAGTAACCGGTAATAGGTAGGCTGGTGTTTGATTTTAATATTTAAGTTATCTAAAGCCCGATAAGCTTTTTTTGCATACCCGGATCTCAGAAGTGTCGAAATATATTCATACTGGATGGCAGTATTTTTAGGAAAAATTTTTAATGCCTTGTTATATCGAGCTAAAGCCATATCGAATTTTCCGCTTTCAAATGCAGTTTTTGCCCATGCGGTCAGATATTGTGATTGATTGGGGAATTCATGCACCAGTTGCCGGAAAATAGCTTCAGCCTTTTTGAATTGTTGTTTTTTCAATGCGATCAATCCTAGGCCATATCGGGCGACAGCACGTTGAACTGGAGTACCTTGTTTTTGACGAACTGAAAAATAGCGCAAAATATCATTATAATTATCGAGGGTTTTAATGCGCAGTTTTGCTTTGGTCAGTAAATAATCAGGCGAATCCGGATATTGCCGATAAGGATATTTTTCAGCACGACCGCGAGTGTCCGATATTCTGGATACGGTGACCGGGTGCGTCCTGAGAAACTCAGGAATCCCCTTGCCATAATATCGGCTTGATTGCTGTAAGCGTTCAAAAAAAATCGGCATACTGCGTGGGTCATAATTAGAATGAACAAGTGTTTGCATGCCGATACGATCTGCTTCCTGCTCATTATCACGAGTGAAATTAATTTGATACTGGGCACTTCCGGCCTGAATTGCAGTTAAAGCTGCCATTCCCATCTCGGCATTTTGAGTTCCCAGCAAGATAGCCGCCAGCATTGCCGCCGCAGTGGGTAAAGAAAGTTGACTGGCTGCCTCAAAGGCGCGATAGAGGTGACGCTGTGTAACATGAGCAATTTCATGCGCCATCACAGAGGCCAGCTCGCTTTCTGATTCTGTCGTCGTTATTAATCCTGAATTTATACCAATATATCCGCCCGGTCCTGCAAAAGCGTTGATGGATTTATCCAGGACTACAAAAAAATGAAAAGGGTAAGATGGCGTATCACTATTAGTTGCCAGTCTGTTGCCAACGGATTCAATGTAATGCTGGATTTCTAAATCTTCATCGATGTTAATTTGGGAATGTAGTCTTCTAAAAAATGCTTCACCGAGCTTTTTTTCTTCAATCGGAGAGATCAGTGTGCCCGTGGAATCACCCATATCGGGGAGTTTGATTTTATCTGTTTCTTCGGCGCTTAAAGAAGAAATGACAAAGAAAAATGCCGTGAACAGCGCAAATTTCCTTTTTGTGGTTTTAAATTTCATAGAAAATTTGACGAAAAACCTAGCATCTGGTTCCAGGATAAAAGATTAGGTATTATGGCATATCTATTTTCTGCGGTTGTGACTTGAATAAACAATGCAGAGATTGTTTTAAATCTATCTACTATCTACCTTGGGTGTCCGGCTTTTAGATGAAATATGCCATACAGATAAATGCTAGTCCATATTCGTCAGGATGTGGAGAAACTGCGTATCAATTTATTCATGCCGTTATCGAAAACAAACATCAGGTTTTTCGAGTTTTTTTTTACTTTGAGGCCATCTATCAAGCTTTCCAATTTATGACGCCTCCTGATGATGAAGTTAATTTGGTTCAGCGGTGGAGTAAACTGGCGGAAATTTATCATATTGATTTGGTTATTTGTATCTCAGCTGCACAAAGAAGAGGATTGTTATTTGAAGATGAGGCAAAAAGGCGCAACAAAGTTGACAATGAGCTGGCTGAAGGTTTTCGTATTTCAGGTTTAGGTCAGCTGGCCGAAGCGATGTTGGAAGCTGATCGTTTTATTATTTTTAGATAAAAAAGATAAAATGCGGGTGAAAAAATTTTTATTTATACTCAGTCAATCCCCGCATGACGGGCTTTGGGTTCAAGAAACACTGGATATTCTTTTAACAGTCGCAGCATTTGATCAACCAGTTAGTTTGTTATTTCTTGACCAGGGTGTGTTTCAGATCAAAAAACATCAGAATTCTGAATTAATCAATCTTAAAAATACCGCGGCAATTTTTAAAGCATTGGAAATCTACGATATCCAAGATATTTTTTCTGAAGTTGAATCTTTACAGGAATATGGCTTAAAGCCAGGGGATTTGTTTTTACCCGTAAAAGAAATTTATCGAAAGGAATTGCCTTTGTTTATCAAGAAGTTTGACATAGTTTGTAGTAATTAAAGCTATGGATACTGCCTAACGTGTTTGTTTATGCGGCTGAATGTCGTTTTAAGTTATTTTTCAGCCAAAGTTGACCAAATTGCTCCTTAATGCTAATTTTTACTTTAGCACTCTCCATGTTAAAGTGCTAATAAAAAAATAAGTCGGGGTAATTGTGACTAATAAACCAAAATTGAATGAACGATCTTTGCAATTATTGAAAACTTTGGTTGAGCGGTATATTAGTGAAGGCCAGCCAGTGGGTTCACGCTCGCTTGCCAAAAATTCACAGTTGCAACTTAGTCCGGCCACTATTCGTAATGTTATGTCCGATCTTGAAGAGCTTGGATTGGTTCATTCTCCACATACTTCGGCGGGAAGGGTTCCAACTGCAAAAGGTTATCGGTTGTTTGTTGATTCGTTGTTGACTGTTAAACCCCTTAATATAGAAGAAATCAATTTATTGCAACATGGTCTGGAAAATGATGATGATGAGGCAAAAATAGTTGATAAAGCCTCCAGGTTGTTGTCGGAAGTGACGCAAATGGCTGGTGTTGTTACATTACCGAGGCGAGAATTGGTTTCACTGCGGCATATTGAATTTTTACCATTATCCAATACTCGGGTATTGGCAATTTTTGTGACCAATGAACAGGAAGTTCATAATAAAATTATCCATACTTCAAAACAATTCAGCGCGGCAGAGTTACAACAAGCCGCGAATTATTTGAATTCAATCTACTCAGGACAAAGTTTGACTGATGTGCGCCAGGCCATCGTGATGGAAATGCAGCAAACCCAAAAGCAGATGAATCAAGCAATGCTGGATGCCGTCAGTATGGCGCATCAAACTTTCGAAGACGATCAGGGAAAAGAAGATTACGTGTTGACGGGTGAAACCAATTTGATGGATTTTTCCGAACTTGCCGATATGAGCAGGCTCAGGCAACTATTTGAAGCATTTGGCCAAAAGCGCAGTATTATTCATTTGCTTGATAAATGCCTTGAAGCAGACGGCGTGCAAATTTTTATTGGTGAAGAATCAGGTTATGATGTTTTCGATTGCTGCAGTTTGGTGACATCAAGCTATTCCGTTAATGATCAGGTTGTTGGGGTACTGGGTGTTATCGGGCCTACACGCATGGCCTATGAAAAAATCATCCCTTATGTGGATGTTACCGCAAAATTATTAAGTGCGGCCTTGAATCCCAAAAGTGTGACCCCATAATAAATCCATAATTTAATCGTATAAAATCGAATGGTTTTATTTTTTTAATTCCGGAGTGATAAACAATGAGTACAGAACAGGAAATGTCTGAGTCTCAAACAGAGGCTGAACAAATGAATCAACAAGATCAGCAAGCTTCTGAATCGGAACAGATGACGCAAGAAGGTCAACAAGATTCTATTGAAGTATTAAAACAAGAGCTTGAAGAAGCGCAACAAAAATCACAGGAAAACTGGGATAAAGCAGTGCGTGTTCAGGCCGATATGGAAAATTTAAAACGCAGGACTCAAAAGGATGTCGAAAATGCCCATAAATTTGCATTGGAAAAATTCTCAAAAGAATTGCTTAATGTCGTTGATAGTTTGGAATTGGGCATTCAGGCCGCATCTGGAGATACGCCTGATGTAGAAAAACTTAAAGAAGGAATGGAGTTGACACTGAAGCAACTTCAGGCGGTTCTAAAAAAATTCAATATTGAGGCATTAGATCCTACTGGTGAGCCTTTTAATCCTGAACATCACCAGGCCATGAGTATGCAGCCTTCTGATGAACATGAACCTAATACCGTGGTCAATGTGTTTCAAAAAGGCTATTTGCTTAATGACCGACTCATCCGCCCAGCCATGGTAGTGGTTTCAAAAGGTAGTGATAAAAAGCCGGAAAGCGGTTCAAAAATTGACGAGCAGGCTTGAAAATAAAATAGTCAGCCTCATATAACAAACATACAAAAAATTTAAATTCAAAGTCTGGGAGAAATCAATGGCTAAAATAATTGGAATAGATTTAGGAACAACCAACTCTTGTGTTGCAGTTTTAGAAAACGGCAAGGCCAGAGTGATCGAAAATAGTGAAGGAGCAAGAACCACGCCTTCAATCATTGCCTTTACTGATAGTGATGAAGTGTTGGTGGGCCAGGCGGCCAAACGGCAAGCGGTAACCAACCCTGAAAATACTTTATTTGCAATCAAAAGATTGATTGGTCGGAAATTTAAAGATGAAGTGGTTCAAAAAGACATCAAAATGGTGCCTTACAAAATCATTGAAGCTGAAAATGGTGATGCCTGGGTTGAATGTCATGGTAAAAAAATGGCACCGCCTGAAGTTTCATCGAGAGTTTTGATGAAACTTAAAAAAGATGCCGAGGCATTTTTGGGTGAAGAAGTGAAGGAAGCAGTTATTACTGTTCCTGCTTATTTCAATGATTCCCAGCGCCAAGCAACTAAGGATGCAGGACGTATCGCAGGTCTTGACGTTAAACGGATCATTAACGAGCCTACTGCAGCAGCATTGGCTTTCGGAATGGATAAGCCTCGCGGCGATATGACTGTTGCCGTGTATGATTTAGGTGGTGGTACATTTGATATTTCCATTATCGAAATCGCTGAAATTGAAGGTGAGCATCAATTTGAAGTGCTAGCGACTAACGGCGATACTTTCTTAGGCGGAGAAGACTTCGATCTGAGAATTATTGATTACTTGGCTGAAGAATTTAAAAAAGATAATGGTATTGATCTACACAATGATCCATTAGCATTGCAGCGTTTGAAAGAAGCGGCAGAAAAGGCAAAAATTGAATTGTCATCAGCCGAGCAGACAGATGTCAATTTACCTTATGTTACAGCAGATGCAACAGGACCAAAGCATTTGAATGTTAAATTGACTCGTGCAAAACTGGAGTCTTTAGTGGCTGATTTGATCGAGCGTACTAAAGAGCCTTGCGCCACAGCATTGAAAGATGCGGGATTATCTGCATCCGATATTAAAGAAGTGATTTTGGTCGGTGGTCAAACCAGAATGCCGAAAGTTCAGGAGTTCGTAAACGGCTTTTTTGGCAAAGAGCCAAGAAAAGATGTTAACCCTGACGAGGCGGTCGCATTAGGCGCTGCAATTCAGGCTGGCGTCTTGGGCGGCGATGTTAAAGACGTATTACTACTTGATGTGACACCATTGTCCCTGGGTATTGAAACAATGGGCGGCGTGATGACCAAGTTGATCGAAAAGAATACCACGATCCCTACCAAGGCATCGCAGGTCTTTTCAACGGCAGAAGACAATCAGACTGCAGTAACGGTGCATGTTCTACAAGGAGAACGTGAACTTGCATCAGGAAACAAATCGTTAGGCCGGTTTGACTTAACGGATATTCCACCTGCGCCACGTGGAGTGCCGCAAATTGAGGTATCGTTTGATATTGACGCGAATGGTATACTGAATGTTTCGGCAAAAGACAAAGCAACAGGCAAGGAGCAGTCGATTGTTATTAAAGCATCAAGTGGATTATCTGAAGACGAAGTAGATCGTATGATCAAGGATGCTGAAGCCCATGCTGATGAAGATCGTAAACTTGCCGAGCTGGTCAGTGTGCGAAATACCGCTGAAGGAATGATTCATGCGACAGAAAAGTCTGTAGAAGAACTTGGTGATAAGGTTGACGCTGATGAAAAGGCCAAGATTGAAAAAGCTGTTGAAGAGCTTAAAGAAGCCATAAAAGGCGATGATAAGGCTGAAATTGAAGCAAAAACAACCGCATTGACTGAGCTATCGTCTAAACTTGCAGAAAGAGTTTATGCCGATAAAGGTGGAACCGAGGAAGCTGCAGCTGATACTGCGGGGCAAACTGAAACTGCAGAATCTTCAGACGATGTTGTTGATGCAGAATTTGAGGAAGTAAAGGACGACGATAAAAAATAATCACCCAGGATAGACCGAAATTGATTTATCCTGATCACTGAAACACTTTACAAAACCGCCGGTTTTTGCTGGCGGTTCTTTACGTTATGGCAAAAGAAGATTATTACAAACTGCTCAATGTAGATAGAAACGCCAGCGAAGCAGAAATAAAAAAGAGTTATCGGCGTTTGGCAATGAAATTTCATCCAGATAGAAACACAGACGATGCCGCAGTGACTGCGGAAATCAAGTTCAAGGAAGTAAAAGAAGCCTATGAGGTGCTATCTGATCCGAAAAAAAGAGCAGCCTATGATCAATTTGGTCATGCTGGCGTTGATTCTTCAATGGGTGGCGCTCGTGGTGCGGATAGTTTCAGCGATATTTTTGGCGATGTCTTTGGTGATATTTTTGGTGGCGGCGGAGGACGTAGCGGTGGTGGCAGCTATGCTCAGGCCGGATCTGATCTTCGTTACAATCTTGAATTGACACTGGAAGAAGCCGTTGCAGGAACGGAAGCCAGAATTCGTGTGCCGGTCATGGTGACCTGTGATGAATGTAATGGCTCAGGCGCCAAAAAAGGCAGTAGCCCTGTCACTTGCTCAACCTGTCATGGTCAAGGTCAGGTCAGAATGCAGCAAGGATTCTTTTCAGTTCAGCAAACCTGTCCTACTTGCCGTGGACAGGGTAAACAAATCAAGGACCCATGTCGAAAATGTCATGGCCAGGGCCGGGTTCAGGATACAAAAACACTATCGGTTAAAATTCCGCCTGGAGTTGATACCGGTGACAGAATACGTCTTGCCGGAGAAGGTGAGGCGGGCGAACGGGGAGGGCCTGCCGGAGATTTGTATGTTCAAGTGCATGTTAAAGAGCACGCTATTTTTACGCGCGATGGTAATGATTTGTACTGTGAAGTTCCGATCAGTTTTCCCACGGCTTGCCTGGGTGGTGAACTGGAAGTGCCAACATTGGGCGGCAAGGTCAAATTAAAAATTCCTGCGGAAACCCAGACCGGAAAAATGTTTAGATTGCGTGGCAAAGGGGTTAAACCAGTTCGTGGCGGCTCAAAAGGTGATTTATTGTGCCGGGTGCAAATTGAAACTCCTGTAAATTTGACCAAGGAACAGAAAGAATGGATTAGTAAATTGGATACATCGTTGACTGGTGGAGGTAAACATCATAGTCCACAGGAACATTCTTTTATGGATGGGGTAAAGAGCTTTTTTGACAAATTAACCAGCTAACTATGGCAAAAATACGTGTTGCAATCGTAGGCGCTTCAGGAAGAATGGGGCAGTGTTTGGTCAAGGCTGCTTCAATGTCTGAAAATGTTGATTTGACTGGCGTTGTTTGCAGGGCAGGGAGTGCATCCATCGGTAAAGATGCCGGTGAAATTGCCTTGATCGGCCAGCTGGGAATCAAAATCACTGATGACCTGGCTAAGATTGTAGAAAACTTTGATGTGGTCATTGATTTTACTCGTCCTGACACTTCAATTGAATATATTGAAATTTGCCGCAAGTCTGGAAAAAAAATAGTTATCGGTACCACCGGATATACGGAATCACAAAAGCAAATAATTACAGATGCTGCTCGTCAAATTCCGGTGGTATTAGCGCCAAATATGAGTGTTGGTGTTAATTTGTCACTAAAATTACTGGAAATGACTGCCAAAGTGATGGGTGACTATACCGATATTGAAGTAATTGAGGCTCATCACCGGCATAAAATTGATTCTCCATCGGGTACAGCCTTGCGAATGGGTGAGGTTGTCGCTAAAACATTGGGCCGAGATTTAAAGGATTGTGCGATTTATGGCCGAGAAGGAAATACTGGAGAAAGGGATCGTAAAACCATCGGGTTTTCAACAATCAGAGCTGGAGATATTGTCGGTGAGCATACTGTGATGTTTGCTGATGAGGGCGAACGTGTTGAAATTACTCACAAGGCTAGCAGTCGTATGACTTTTGCAAATGGTGCTGTCAAGGCAGCCATCTGGCTGAATAATAAGCCAAATGGTTTGTATGACATGCAGGATGTTTTAGATTTGAAGTAGCTAGCTTAATTTTCGGCGTATAAACACGTCGAAAATGGATTAAATCACTCTTTTTTCCGCATAAATTTCATTTCCCAACCGTTTTTTCAGCCCCACTAATCAGTTGCCCCTCTAAAAATTCAGTTGCCTGACTGCAAGATCAATTAAAATAACTGGCAATAAGAAAAAACCGGTCATTATAGTCAGGGTTATCGAGTGAGCATTGTAAAAACAATAATTATTCACCTACTCATTGCAGTTGCTATTGCAACGGTAGTGTGGGTTTCTCATTTTTACCGGTTTCCACAGCATGACACTCCAATCGTTATTCTGGGCTCAGGAGTTATTCTAGGTCTGTTATACCGGATGGCAGCCAAAGCTCTTCCTGTATTGTTAATTGGCTTGTTTATTAGTCACTATTACTTAATTGGGTATTCTTTTGTCGTTTCTGCGTGGTTTTCATTTTCCATGATGACGAGTGGCTGGTTGGCCTATCTGTATTTACGCAAAACACTAAGTCATGACCTCATTAAACGACCAGTCCGAAATTTTCTACATTTTTATGTCGCAGCGTTCCTGATTTCGCCTATAACCAGTTTTATTCTGGATTTACCATTAATTTGGCTGGATTATGAGATCCAACTTCCGGAAGATGTTCGTTTGCTAGTTTTTTCTTATACTTTTGGAGAAGCCTTGGGTGCATTGGTTTTTGCTCCTGCCATCGCCTTATTTGGCAGAAAATATCACCTTAAATATTCTTATGCAGATTATTCGGCTTTCAAAACAGAAAAAATGATTTGGCTTGCAGCAGCGGCTCTGTTAGTCGTTCTTACCATTGCGATGGGTGAAAAATATTTTTTTGCTGGTTTATTAGATTCAGAATTGTTTTTATATCCGATGATTGCTTGGAGCGCATTAAGGCTGGGTGTGGTATTTACCAATATTGCTGTGGCAATTATGGCCTATACCATCTTCACTTTTCATTTTTTTGGGATTGCAGGAACCTCGGGAGGAATGAATATCCCCCAAACATTAGGTATGCTGCTGCTAATTATTACGCTGGCAATTTTAGCGCAGTTGGTTGCTGCAGTTTCTCTGGAACGTCGGAAAAAAGAAGCGGCTTTGGAGCATACTACATTGCATGATCCAGTTACGGGGCTGCCCAATAGACGAAGCCTGGAGAAAAAAATGACAGCTTTATCATCAAGTAATCAAGAGGAGGCCATTTATTTATTGGGCTATGCTTCAATTTGCAATTTTGATACTTTGGTGCAAGGTTATGGTATTGAAGCTCAAAATACCTTGTTTCGACAATTTGCCGGGTTTTTACAAATTGAAACTGATCTGGAGGATAAAATTTTTCGGGTAAGTGATTCCGCTTTTGCATTGTTGTTGAAGGAAAATCAGGCAATGAACGTTGTCAAACAACTGGCTGAAAAAGTCAAGCAGTTTAAATTTGTCTGGCAAAAAAAATCTTTTCATATCAATGCCGTTTTTTCACTGGTACCGATCGATTATGTTCCCGGTGAAGCGCATGGCCCGATTGAACATGCCAGTACACTGGCAGAAAAAGCTTATGCGCAAGGAAATATCGGTTCGGTCAGTGCCAGTAATAAGGATCAGGATATCAAGCGACGGGAAAACCGTGCTGATTGGTTAGGGAGAATTAATAAGGCACTGGCTCAAAATCTTTTTACCCTGGTCGCGCAACCCATTATTCCTATCGAACCGCCCGAAGCCGGTCATATTCAACACTATTTTGAAATATTATTACGACTGCAAGGTGCCAGCGGCAATCTGGAAATGCCCGGAGAATTTATTTCTCACGCGGAAAACTTTAATCTAATGCCCAATATTGACCGCTGGGTGGTGAGGAATACTCTGAAATGGTTATCATCAACCGAAACAGATTTGGATAAGATTGGTCTTTGCTCGATCAATCTGTCCGGACAAGCCATTGCAGACCCGCAATTTTGTTCTGACATAGAACAGTGGATTAAAGAATTCCAGGTGCCTGCTGAAAAGCTTTGCTTTGAAATAACTGAAACAGCGGCTATTGCCAACATGCATACTGCATCGGAATTTGTGAGTAGATTGCAAAAAATGGGATGCTCAGTGGCATTGGATGATTTTGGCAGTGGTTTATCATCTTTTGAATATTTAAAAAAACTCCCTGTTAACATTCTTAAGATAGATGGAATTTTTATACGCAATATGCCGCAGTCCAAAACCGATTGCATCATAGTCGATTCGGTTTGGCGCGTTGCCCAAACCATGAATTTATCGACAGTGGCAGAATATGTTGAGTCAGAAGAAATATTGCATTTATTAACTGAAATGGGGGTAACTTATGCACAGGGCTATCATATGGGAAGACCCGTTACCTTAAGCGAGATTCTTGACAGAAAATAAATTGACTACTCCAAAGTAGAAGGATTTTGAGATTCAGTATTTTGATTGTTTGGTTCGTAAACCGATTGCAAATGCTTACGGACAGCAAAGAAGCGATAAAACCCAATTGCGATTACGACAAATCCAGTCAACAATATGATTATTCCTGCAATTTGGATCAAATTATTCTCTGGAAATACCGCAATTAATGTTGCGCCAGCAGCAAGCAGCCCAATAGCGGTTCGGATATAGGCAAGTAAAGTTCTCTCAATTGCGAGTTGCGTTCTGTCATACGCAAGATGATCGCGGAGAATCATTGCTTCGGGATTTATTTTTTTATATGGCATCGATGGAATTTATTTTTAGTTCAGATAAAAAACTTTTTTAGAAATATGTATTTTTAATGGGAAAAGGGTTATATTCAACCAAATTCTCATTTCAAAGACAGTGGTGATTATTAAGTAGTTATATTAGCAACTACTTAGCGTATTTATAGTTTCAATATTAGTAACTTGTTCCAGAAGACGCCGTCAATACGGCCGTGTAGGCTTAATTGTGTCATCCATGACACATACATAAATTCCACAAGTTACTAATATTGATAAGTTTTATATATTAAGCATGCTGAATAGTTACTTATTATTAAAAGAAAATAATTTTTAAATCATTCAAAATTATAGGGAGAATAATAATGGTTAAGCAAGAGAAACTTCGCTGGGGTATTTTGGGTGCGGCCCGAATTAACCAGCAGTTAATGCCGGCTATTGTAGCAGCAGAGAACAGTGAGCTATTAGCAATGGCGAGTCGCCGGCCCGGTGCAGCCGCCGAAACTTTAGCAAAATATGCCCCCGAACAGCAAAATATAAGAATTTTTGATGATCCCAACAGTTTGCTTGAAGACCCAGATATCCAGGCTGTTTATATTCCGTTATCAAATCATGAGCATGCCGAATGGACCTTGCGGGCAATTAAACAGGGAAAGCATGTGCTTTGTGAAAAACCCATGGCTTTAAAAAGAGCCGATATTGAAGCAATTGAGGCTGCTGCATACGAAGAAAAGGTTGTTGTGATGGAAGGGTTTATGTATCGATTTCATCCGCAGCACGCCAAGCTGATGAATATTATCAATAATGGAATGATTGGCGAGGTTAGGATGGTCAAATCTAGCTTTGCTTTTATGTTGCAACCGGCTCGGGAGTATCGTATTGCTGACCCTGTTGAAAAAGGCGGCGGCGCAATGTGGGACATCGGTTGTTATGCTATCCATGCAGCCAGATTTCCATTTATGAAAGAGGCGCCATTATCAGTTGCTGCAATGGTAAAATTTACAAAATCTGGGGTAGATCTTGGCGGTTGTGGCAGCATCGATTATGGAAATGGCCGGTATGCCCAATTTGAGTACAGTTTTGAACATGCTCGTCGTGCTGAATACGAGGTAATTGGGACCAAAGGTGGGTTGAAATGCCATAATGTTTGGGCGAAACCCAATGAGCATCCGGTTATTTCATGGTGGACAGAAGATGGAGAAAATGGCTTGGAAACACTTGCTGTTGCCAATCACTTTTTGTTAGAAATTGAACATTTCAGTGATTGTGTACTAAATAATAAAAGCCCTGCGCTTTCAGTTGCTGATTCCGAAATTAACTGTCAGGTTATCGTTGCCGCATTGCAGTCAAATAAAGAAGGCAAGAGCATTAAGCTTGTCTGAGGGGCTTTGAATTTAACCTGACAGTTACTTCTGAATTAGTTGTAATTGTCAGGTCAATTTTGAGTTCTTTGAAAGATAAATTAATTCCCCGGAAATACTTCTTTAAGCTTGCGGTAAAACTCAAGGCCTTTAACAGCACGGGTTTTAGCGGTATCCAAATCACCTTTTTTTGCAGCAATTCTTGCTTTCTTCATTTGTGACCCAGCTTTGCTTTTATAAACAGCCGCTTTCTTGGTGGCGTGAATTTCTTTTGCCATTTGTTTGACATCATTCAGAAGCGACAAGACGGTTTCATTGTCCGCACCACTTTCGATTGCTGCAAGTACTTTTTCAGACCGCTCAATGGTGGTATCAATAAAACCTTTGATTTCATCCATGGTCGCATTTTCAATTTTTCCTGCAGCAAAACTTGCTGTAGAAAAGCTGGAAATGGCGGATAAGAGAAAAAAAGCTAATATAATTTTTTTTGTCAGATGCATCATTATTATTTCCTTGGGTTGGGTGCGAAATTGAAACTTATTATGTCACGGAATGCGTTGGCTTTCATCCTCAGTAAGTACATGGTAATTTGGGATCGCACATGGTATAAATTCGACAACTGGCGTAGGATTTTGTTTGTCTTCAAGCCATATAATGTTCGTGCGCGTTCCTTAATGCCAGCCACCGTATTGTTTGGTTGGGTCGCCCCGAAAATTTGCTGAAGTCCGGTTTCTCCCTGGCGCATTAACTGCACTATTGGCGGCTTGCATAATATTTGCAACCGTATATCCGCCCAGCGCTTTTGCCTGTTCTGCTATTGCAGTGGTTCGCGGGTTGATTTCGTAAATTTTAATAAATGGATCAACCGCCACAGAGATTAATTTGTTGCTGCCATTATCAGGATCAAAAGTTAAAATAATGGGCAAAGTGGTTTGTGCAGGAATTTCTACCGTGAAGCGGTTGTTTTTTTGAAGTTTTGCAATCGTAATAAGATTGCCTTGCTCGTCAGTTACTTTAACTTCACCGGAGAGGCTGGTTTGTTTATCATCACTGACAGAGCCTTTCAGCACGGTCGCTTTATTGTATTTTTTTATTTGTGCCTTGATTAAAGGTTTATTGGGTTTATCGTCACTACATCCTGCTAGAAAAAAACTGCTGCCGAAGGTAATTAATAGCAAAATAGGTAATTTTTTGAAGAGATTGGCTGTATCGGTTAAAAATTTTTTTTGCATGTTTGTTTCCTATTCTTGGCCGCGAAAATCCGCTAAACATAAATTGTGTTTTTTGATTTTATCGTAAATAGCACGAGTCGTAAGTTCCATCATATCGGCTGTTTTTTTAACATCGCCCTGGTTTTGAAGTAAAGAAGCTTTTAAAAAAGTTCGTTCTACTTGCGCGATGGCATTTTCCTTTAGTTTTTTCCAGTTATTTGTTTTTATAGTAGGCATTGCAGAACCAAAGTCCAATTCCGTTATTTCCTTGTCTTTGGCAAATAAAAGGCTTCGTTCCAAGGTGTTTTCTAATTCTCTCACATTACCAGGCCAATGATAGCCACGGATTTGCTGCATGACTTCACGGCTGACGGATTCAATTTTTTTATTATGTTTTTTGTTCATGCGATTAATGATCAGCTGGACTAGATAAGGCAGATCTTCTGGGCGTTCAGCCAGGGGCGGAATTTCTAATCGAATAACATTAATCCGATAATAAAGATCATTTCTAAATTGTCCTTGTTCTACTTTTTGTTCCAGAACCTGATTAGTTGCAGAAATAATTCTTAAATCAACATGTAACTTATGTTTTCCACCCACTCGTTCCAGCTCGCCTTCCTGAATAATTCGTAGCAGACGGCTTTGGGCGGCCGGTGACAAAGAATCAACTTCGTCCAGAAACAAGGTGCCCCCTTCTGCGCGTTCAAAATAGCCTTGATGGACTTCAATTGCACCGGTGAAAGCGCCTTTTTCATGTCCAAACAAAGCGCTCTCAATCAAACTTTCTGGAATTGCTCCGCAATTAACAGCAATAAATGGCTTATTGCTACGTTCGCTCATACCGTGAATAGCTCTGGCAATGAGTTCTTTCCCAGCACCAGTGGGTCCCTGAATTAAAACTGTCGCAGAAGTTGGGGCGATAACTTCAATTGCCTGCAACACTTTTTGCATTGCTGGCGATTTAGCAATAATTGTTGGCGCAAATTTTTTGTTGTTATTTTTTTTCTCTTGATACCAGATTTTCTTTAAACTTTGATCAATTCGGGTTTGCAGATCCTTCATGGCAATTTTTTCCTTGCTTGGAGAGGAATTCGTATATTCAATTCCAGGTAAGTCTTTTGCTGTTTCAGGGTTGGTGTGAATACAAACTTCACAATAACCATCCTGTTTGGCTATGCTTTTCTTAATTTCAACCTTGGCATAACCTAGGTTTCGAGCGGCAATGCCACCAAAGACGCTTGATGTCATACGGCAAAGCTCGGGAAAATGCGTTACTTTCGAGCCAAACGGACATTTTGTATTAGTAACAGTAATGCACTCTTGATCACTGTTTTGCAGAGAAAAATTGCCGCCAATATTGTTTTTTAGGCTAAGAATCAGCTCTGTATAACTTTCTCTGTCAAGGGCATCAGTAATTTTTTTCTTGTCTTTTCGGTAAGTTTCTTCAAAAAAGCATCCGGCCGTCTTAGCAATGTGTTCAATTAATTTTTCACATTGGTCCTGGCTTTGTTGTTCGCAAGCATGCATCAGCTCAAGGATGAAGGTCTGAAGAAAGAAAGTAGGGGAGAGATGTGACAGAGAGGGTGTGTTCATCAGTATCCAAATGTGCAATTTATTTTCATTAATTGAAGCATAATTTCAATTCTGGTTCAACCTAAAAATTTAAGTGATTGAAAATAATAAACAATCTCATTTGTAAAATGTGGCATGCGTATTGCTCAGGTAGAAGCATAAGTTTTATAGCTTCGATGTTAACCAGAATTGTGTGAAGACAAGAGTCATATTTCCACTTTCTGGGTTTCAGCGAATTTCGTCAATGTAGAGTAATAAGCAGGTAAATAAAATGAGTAATAAAAAACCCCCATTAAACCCACATCCCTTAAGTGATTATGTTGCCTGGGCAGGCGGGCGTAATCGTGAGCCAATTCTAAATGTATTGAAACAAAAATTACCTGAAAACCCCGGGAAGGTTCTCGAGTTTGCAAGCGGCAGTGGAATGCATATGAATTATTTTGCACCGCATTTTCCACATTTACAATTTCACCCTTCAGATAAAGATACTGAAGTTTTTGATGCCATAAAAAAACGCACGGATGATGAGGAAAATCCTAATATAGTTGACCCAGTCCATTTAGATCTAACTGAATCAGATAGTTGGACCAAATTGGAACAGGAAGGTACGTTTGATGCTATTTTCTGTATTAATATTTTCCAAGTAGCGCCAATTTCAATTGCAGATGGAATGATGGAGTGCGCTTCTCATCTTCTTCATCAAGATGGATTTATGCTGATCTATGGTCCTTTTCAGGTGGATGGCTCTTTTACTACCGCCTCAAATCAGGAATTTCATGAAACATTAAGATCGGCTGGAGTCTCTGAGTGGGGCTTAAAAGATGTGGCTGATATTAAAGCAGCAGCTGCAGAATATGATCTGAATTTGGCAGAAATCGTTGATATGCCGGTAAACAATTTTTCTTTGATAATCAGGAAAAACTAAAAGAATTGGCCTGATATAATGTTTGCCTCGTGTTCAAAAATCTATCTCCAGCCATATGTATAATCGATGTACATAATACCGAATACGAGAACTCTTTTAAAAATAAATTACTACTAGGAGTAGATAATGACAAAAATACACGATGAAGTATTGCAGGCAAATGAACAATATGTTGCAGGCTTTGACAAAGGTGACCTGGCAATGCCGCCTGCTCGGCAGTTTGCAATTTTGACCTGCATGGATGCCCGACTTGATCCTGCAAAATATGCCGGATTGTCGGAAGGTGATGCTCATGTTATCCGTAATGCTGGAGGACGTGCTAGTGATGATGCTATAAGATCTTTGGTTATTTCCTATAAGCTTCTCGGCACTAAGGAGTGGTTTGTTATCCATCACACAGATTGTGGAATGGAAACATTTACTGATGACATTATGCGGGATTTGTTATCCAGCAGTCTAAAAACTGCTTCAGTTGATGAGTCAGGCTGGCATGATTGCTGTGAAGGCCCCGGTTCTGCTGAAGGTAAATATATTGATTGGCTGACTATTTCTGATCAAGCAGAGAGTGTCCTTGAAGACGTAGTTCGAATTAAGTCACACCCTCTAGTACCGGTAAATATTCCAGTCTATGGATATATTTATGATGTAAAATCAGGTCAATTAATTGAAGTTCCGGCTGCTACAGAAGCAGGTAAAGTAGCGTAATGAAACAATCATGTTTAGCCGTTATCATCGGAGTTGGTCCCGAACGTGGCTTGGGTGCTACGCTCGCAAAATTTTTCGCCGCAAAAGGTTTGCACGTTTTTATCGCAGGAAGAAGTCAAAATAAGCTTGAATTGATTGTCAATGCGATAGAAAAAAAAGGCGGAACAGCGACTTTGGTTGTTGCTGATGCCACTGCTGAACATGATATTAAGCATTTATTTGATGAGATAAAAAGAGATAGCCGTCCCTTGGGGTTATGTGTCTACAATGTAGATAGTAATATTCCCGCACCTTTACTTGAAACCGAATCAGAAATTTTTGAGAAATTGTGGCGACAGAATTGTTACGGTGCTTTTTTGTTCGGGAAGCAGGCAATTCAAATGATGGTATCTCAAGAGCAAGGTACGCTTATTTACACTGGGGCTACGGCATCATTAAGAGCTAAACCTCCTTTTACGGCTTTTTCCGCAGCAAAATCCGGATTGAGGGCGCTGGCACAAGGGATGGCCAGAGAATTTTCCCCCCGAGGTATCCATGTTGCCCATATTGTTATTGATGGGGTAATTGATGGTGAACGGGCAGGCAAGCAATTTCCTGATTATGTTGCCTCAAAAGGAAAACACGGCTTGCTTCAACTTGAGGCTATTGCAGAAACCTATTGGGCCGTCCATTGTCAGCATCCCAGCGCCTGGACACAGGAACTCGATTTGAGACCTTATAAGGAGCCATTTTAATTTTTTTTAAAATAGCCCTAATTGCACCTGCGCAACTTCAGACATCATTTCCCTGGACCAGGGTGGATCAAGTACCACTTCTACATCGACAGTTTCAACGCCCGGTAAGCCGCGAATGGCCTTTTCAACATCGCCTTGAATTACCGGTCCCATGCCACAGCCGGGAGCTGTCAGGGTCATTTTGATATGAACGGCATTTTTACCTTCACCCAAAGGTTCAACATGACATTGATAAACCAATCCCAGGTCGACAATATTGACCGGAATTTCAGGGTCATAAACTGTTTTCATGACTTCCCAGCAATTTTTTTCAACCGCCTCTGGGTCATCTTCCTCAACCAGTGTTTTTAGTTGATGTTTTTCTTTACCCAGAGCATCGGCATCGGCTCCATCAATACGAACCATGTGGCCATGCTGGGTAACAACGGTGTAATTGTTTCCTAGCGACTGATGCAAGGTAACTTCTTCACCTTCTTTCAAGGTTGCATGATTGCCATCAGGAATGGTGACTACATTGACATCGCGGGTCAGGGTTATATTTTCTCTTTCAGTCATAGTCTTTGTTTATCTGGTAAATGTTCTGGCATCAATGACTTGACCGGTTATGCCGATACTGTCTGCTGCGAACAAATAGTTATATACTTCATTTAATGCTTCCATCGTTTGCAGTTTATCTTTATCTTCAGCAGGATATGCTCGCTTTCTAAGCGGACTATTTACGGGACCCGGGACTAAGGTATTGACCCGAATTTTTCCTGATGATTCAAATTCTTCTGCCAGAATATGGGCGAAACCCTCCAGCGCGATTTTCGAGACTCCATAAGCACCCGAAAAAGCCATACCCAGTCTTGCTGAAGAATCTGAAGTGAATACGATGGACGCATGATCACTTTTTTGCATCACTGGCAGTAGTACCCGAGTCAAAATAAATGGCGCATTCAGATTGACATTTAAGGTATGCCCCCAGGCAGCAGTGCCATGAATTGAGAGTGGTGTGAAAGCATGAAATTCTACTGCTGAATACAGCATGCCTTGTAAGGAGCCGTATTTTTCAGCAATGGTATTCGCCAATTCCTGGTATTCGTCTTCATTGGCGCCGGCCAAATCAAATGGATAAATTGCCGGTTCAGGTGCGCCAGATGTAACAATTTCATCGTAAACCGCTTCCAGTTTGGGAATAATTTTATCCAGCAAAATTATCGTTGCACCAGAGTTTGCCAAGGTTTTTGCAGCCGTGCTGCCAAGACCTCCCGCCGCGCCCGTAATTAAAATAACCTGGTCTGTTAGTGTCATGCTTGATTATCCAGAAAAGCTAAAATTTCGTCAGGGCTATCAATCAGAAAATCGGCGCCCCATTGCTCGGGAATATCTTCTGGTTTTAAATAACCCCAAGTTGCGGCCATGGTTTTCATGCCGGCTGCTTTACCTGCCTCAATATCATGGGCGGCATCTCCAATATAGATACATTGCTCAGGTTTTACCTCAGCCTGCTCACAAGCAGCAAGCATGGGTTCTGGATAGGGCTTCGCTTTGTCAGTGGTATCGCCGCTGATAATACAAGCTGCGCGATCAGTCAAATCAAGTGCCGCTATGAGGGGCTTAGTAAAGCGCTGTCTTTTGTTAGTGACAACCCCCCACTTCAAGCCCCGGTTTTCAATATGATCCAAAAGTGATTCCATACCTTGATAAAGTTGAGTATATTGGGCAATATTTTGCTGATAATCGTCAAGCATTACTTCTAAAATCTTGGCTTGAAGTTTTTCATCATTACAATCAGGTAAACATTGCTTTATCATCGCCACCGCGCCATGAGAAATAAATGGCTTGATGTGTTGGTATTCAACTGCCGAATAATGATACTTTTGAATGCTGCGATTAAGTGCCGCAATTAAATCTGGCGCAGTATCGGCAAGCGTTCCGTCAAGATCGAATAAAATGCAGGATAAACTGTAATCCGCTGACATACCTATATTTCAGGTCGTTGATAAGCAATAATATAATTCACATCAATATCCTTACCCAAACTGAATTGTTTGCTGAAAGGATTATATTCAATCCCTGTCATTCCCCGAATTTCCAGTCCTGCATGGCGACACCATCGGCTTAGTTCAGACGGTTTGATAAAAGTTTTGTAATCATGGGTGCCTTTTGGCAACATTTTCAGTAAATGTTCGGCTGCTACGATGGCCAATAAATAGGCTTTTGGTTTACGATTAAGCGTTGAAAAAAACACAAAACCGCCAGGTTTAACTATTTTTGCACAAGCATTGACGATAGAAGCCGGGTCAGGAACATGCTCCAGCATTTCCATGCAGGTGACATGATCGAATTGTTCCGGGTGTTGTTCAGCAAAGGTCTCGGCACTGATTTTTTGATAATTTGCTTGAACGCCAGATTCCAGCCCATGTAAATCCGCAATATCAATGAGTTCTTCACTCAAGTCAATACCTGTCGCTTTTGCTCCTTGTTTGGCAAGGCCTTCAGTTAAAATGCCACCACCACAACCGACATCGACAATTTTTTTATCCTGAATATCAGCATATTCCTGAATAAATTTGATTCTCAGAGGATTGATGTCATGAAGGGTTTTAAATTCCCCTTGTGGATCCCACCAGCGCTCAGCCAAGGAGCCAAACTTGTCGATTTCGTGTGGATGTACGTTTTCTGTTGCTGTCATAATTAAAACTTGAATTTCAATGCGAGTAGTATACTAAATTACTAGGTTATGAGTTGTTTTTCCATCATTCTAAGCGCTTTAAGGTTTCTGTTTTGGAAACAGCGGCTATACTTAGACGTTAATACGTTAGCCGTATTTTGATATATTTTTTTCTTCTAAATTCAAGCGAGCCAAGCATGTCTAACAATAAGTCATTTTCATTCGTTTTTATTGGTTTACTAATACTGACAGTATTAAATGCCTGTTCATCAAATATCCCTCCAAAAAAAATCGCTAAGCAATCAGAAGAAGAGGAGCAGGTTATAAATGCTCGTCGTGTTGCTATCGATGCTTATATTTATGCTTATCCTATGCTGGAATATTATAAATCGATGTATCGACAGAACATAGATGTAAAGTCACCTCAATATAAAGCGCCCTTTAATCAACCCAGTTACGTTACCCAGTTACCCAATCCAAAGGCGAAACATTTACCTCGTTATAATAATGATAATTTATATACTTTGACGCGCTACGACTTGCGAACTGAACCATTAATCTGGTCAGTTCCAAACATGGGTGATCGCTACTTCGTCATCCAGTTTGTCGATATGTTTACCCATAATTTTGCTTATGTGGGCACCAGATCTACCGGTAATAATGGTGGTAATTATATGTTGGTCGGGCCTAATTGGCACGGCCAGGTTCCGGATGGTATGACCAAAATAATAAGATCTGAGACCAATTTCCCTTATAGTATCCAACGAACGTCTGTATTACCTGAAGAGGTGGAACAAGTCAGTGCCCTAATTAAATCTTTTAAATTGATCCCTTTTCATCAATTTATCGGAAAGCCATCTCCCAAACCAGCGCCAGAAATTTCATTTCCAGTTTATAAATCGCAAAAAGCAGAATCGATGGATTTTATTGGCTATTTTAATTTTTTGCTGGAACAAGTGAGTTTACCCTCCAGTGAACAAAAACTTTTTGATCAGTTTGCCAGTATTGGCATTAGCCCTGGAAGTCAATTTGATTCTTCAAGCTATAGTCGTGCAGACAAAATCATGATTAAGGCAGGTATTGCCAAGGCAATGAATGATATCAAAACTCGCACCAGAAATTTGGTCACTGTGAAAAACGGTTGGCAAATATTTGCTGGAATTTATGGTAGCCGGGATAAATTGCAAGGTGATTATTTGACCAGAGCTGCAGCTGCCAGATTTGGGCTTTATGGAAATGATGAAGAGGAAGTTTACTATCCAGCAACAACCGTTGATAGCAAGGGCTATAGTCTGAATGCCAGTGAAACATCTTATGTTCTACATTTTGATAAGGAAGATCTGCCACCAGTGAATGGTTTTTGGACGCTTTCCCTGTACAAAATGCCTGACCACAGCCTGGTTGAAAACCCCATCAATCGCTATGCAATCAACAGTCAATCCAAAGATTTACATTTTGCTGAGGATGGTTCATTAACTCTATACATACAGCATAAGTCACCCGGGAAAATTAAAGAATCCAACTGGTTACCTGCGCCACAGGGAAAGTTTCTTCTACAGTTCCGGGCTTATATGCCAAAACCTGAAGCTATACAGCCTGATAATTTATGGGTACCGCCAAAGGTTGTGGTAGCCAATTAAATTTTCTAATCAAATATATGCTTTTGTAAAGCTACTAAAAACTCTCCAAATAAAAAATTGTTTTTTTTGTTCTTTGAATTTACCATGACAAGCTGAATAAAAATAATACAGGAGAAAAAAATGAAATTAACATTCCCAACAATTACATTGCATAGCAAAGGTGCCAAACTATTTTTATTGTCCACAGTTCTGTTGGTTACAGGAACTGTAAATGCAGCAACTGTAAACTATTCTTTAGAGAATGTTGTTTTTGATAACAATAGGCAAATGACAGGTACTTTTCAATGGACCTATCAAGAGGGAGATTTCGAAAATGGTGCAGGATTATTTACTGATCTGAATATTCCAGGATATGACTCAGGTATTGATGCATTGACCATTAATTTCGATATTGCAAAATCAATTGAATTTTCCTTAACAGCAAATCTCCACAATGAAGGGGTGGATATTACTTTATTTTTAGCCAATGCGCTTTCTCCAACCGGAGCAGCTAATTTGGACTTAACTAGAAGTTCGTATGACATTGTAAGAGGAGGCCGTGGAGGTCTAATTAGCGGAGCTATTGCACCAAGTATTGTTCCAATACCAGCGGCATTTTGGTTGTTTCTATCAGGATTACTAAGTATGAAAAGTATTTTGATAAAAAAATAAATCTGATTTTAAGAAAGTAGTCTTATAAGGGTCGTTGTACATGCAAGATGGACTTTACCAAATGGCTCAACAATTGATGTAACTACTCAGCGTATTTATAGTTTCAATATCAGTAACTTATTCCAGAAGACGCCATAAATACGTCCGTGTAGGCTTGATTGTGTCATCCATGACACATACACTTCTTCCATAAGCTGCTGATATTTAATAATTTTAGTTAAATTAAATACGCTGAATAGTTACCAATTGATCAATATAGAAATATTGGAACCAGAGGGAGATCGTCTTTTATTTTGCCTACCAATCATCTGGTGGCTAAAAACTTGAATCCGTGACTTTATTACGGCACAGGAGGCAAGCTCTTGATTCATCACGGAATGAAAAAATGCCCGCTTAACCTAATAAGGGTGGAGTTAAGATTTTTTCAGGTCGTGCAAAACCAATATCTTGCCCCTGTTATCCGCATTAAAATCACGGATTTCAAGTGAACACTTAAAGTTTTTTCATTGCTCCAATCCACAATTGGTCAGCGGGCTAGTATCTATAAATTCGCCCTCACGTTCAACAATATCAGCATAAGGAAGCAGCAGACCACCTGAAGTGAAGGCATCGGCATTTGCTGGAGCTTGTGTCCCACCTTGAGTTACCTCCAGAAATTTAGCAAAATTAGCTACCCAAATGTGGGGTGCAAGCTGATTGACTTTAGTTCTAATTTTGATGCGTCCTTTTTTATCTGCAGTTACGGGTTCACCAAGAAATTGAAAATGACCATTGCATGATGGATCGACAAGTGCACCTGGCGAATCTGGTACGCCGCGATCAGGAATTGGCTCAAACCAATGATTAAGTATTACATACGTTTCTCCTGGCATTAGACCATTCACCTTGATTTTAACGTAATGCCTTGAGTTGATGGATCTTATTTCGGTGAATCCGTTGGCGTTGATGGCCTCAGGGGTATTGATTTTAAATTCATTACTGAAATTTGCCCGCCGAAAAATAACACTACCATGATCAGCCTGTACAATATGAGGTATTGACAAAGTACTTATTAAAATAGTTAGCAAGAATGGTTTTGAAATCAGTTTTTTCATTTTTAATTCTCCATGATTCTAGGGAAATGGGGTCATAATGAAAATAGTTGCATAAAGGGATTTACGCACTTTGGATAATAGAGTCTGTACTAAAGCACAGTGTCAAGCATTATCTTTGTAAAATTTGTTCCATTACCAAAGCTGTCCGAACAGCAGTATTTCCATTACTGGGGCAATTTCCGATACCATTTAGTTGATCGACAATAGTTTGAATTAACGGCTGTTGCACATGCTCTGGATGGTCGATTGAAAATTCCTGTAAACCTGTGTCAGTTATCAAACGAATAGCTTCCATGCCAAATGAAGAAAACAGGAGTTTTCCTCGGTCCCCGATAATTTCAGTCTGATCTTGTCTTTGAAAGCAGTTGAAACTCCATAATCCGGTTCCCTGAATGCCTGACGCAAAGCTAAAACTTGCACTGACAGTATCTTCAGCAGGATACTGGTTTCCGATATTACTGGTATATCCTGAAGCGCTTTCAATGGGTCCAAGCATAAAATCCAGATAATCCAGGGTATGACAGGCCAGATCCATAAAAAAACCACCGCCAGATATTTCCGGGATCACGCGCCAAGGCAAGGGGGTTTCTGGGGTGTGGTTAAAAGGTCGGGTGAAAATTATATTAACCGCTTGTATTTTGCCAATGGCGGCAGAGTCTAATAGTGATTTGATTTTCAAAAACCGGGGCAGGGCACGGCGGTAATAAGCGACAAATAGAGGAACCTTGGCTTGTTCACAGGCATACACCATCTCCTGACATTGTTGATAATTTAGTGCCATTGGTTTTTCCACATAAACGGGTTTCCCTGCTTTGGCAACTTCCAGAACATAGTCATGGTGCTTGTGCGGTGGCGTGGCGATATAAACTGCGTCAACTTCCGGATCATGAATCAGTTCCTGGCTGTTTGAATAGAATTTGGCAATATCATGACGTCGTGCATAATCCGCTGCCAAATTTTTATTCCTGCGCATGACTGCAACTAGTTTGGAATGATTGGCTTTTTGAAATCCGGGGCCGCTTTTTACTTCAGTCACCTTGCCGCAGCCGATAATGCCCCAACGAATAATTTTCAATGATTTTCCTTGTAAGTTTTGCCTTTACCAAAAAGACTCAATAAAATGAAATTTTTATAACTCAGAAATTATCATGCCAAAATTACCCGAAAATCTCTACCGCGTTGAACAAGTCAGGGAGCTTGACCGGATTGCCATTCAGGAATTTGGTATTCCTGGATATGAATTGATGAACCGTGCCGCTATGTCAAGCTTTCGAATCATACGCATGAATTGGCGGGAAATCGATGGTGTGGCTATCTTTTGTGGCCCTGGTAACAATGCCGGTGATGGCTATGTGCTTGCCCGGTTAATGATGGAAGCCAGAATGGATGTGGTTGTTTATGCCGTTGCACCGCCGACTCAATTGAGAGGCGATGCGCTGGATGCCTTTCAGGACTATCAGGCAATTGGCGGTAAGATCATAGATTTTCATCCGAATATTGAATATTCTGCAAACACTTTAATTGATGCTGTTTTGGGCACAGGGGTAAACCGAAAGGTAACTGGGCATTATGCAGAGGCAATTGAAATGATTAACCAGGCCGGAAAAACAGTTATTTCTCTGGATATTCCATCTGGATTAAATGCAGATACTGGTATTTGCATGGGTCAATCAGTGTGCGCAAATGCAACGATTACCTTTATTGGCTTAAAACAAGGGCTTTTTACCGGGGATGCCCCTGGCTGTTGTGGGGAAATTTATTTTTCTTCCCTCGATGTCCCGGAGGATCTTTATAAGAAAGTGCCAACCACCACAACATTAATGCAAAATCCCAATTTTCAGCGCAGGGAGCGGTGTGCACATAAGGGAAAATATGGCCATGTCCTGGTTATAGGCGGTAGTCATGGCTTTTCCGGTGCTGCTCGTTTATCAGGCGAAGCAGCTGGCAGAATTGGTGCGGGGTTGGTAAGTATTGCAACGCAACCAGAGCACGCGGGATATATGAATGTCATGGTGCCGGAGTTAATGTGTCATGGCATTGAAAATCAGCTACAGCTACAAGCGTTAATGAAAAAAGCAACGGTGATCGTAATCGGACCGGGCTTAGGGCAGAGTCAATGGGCTCAGGACTTGTGGCAGCAAGTAATGGCTACTGAAGATAAACCTATTGTGGTTGATGCCGATGCTTTGAATATACTGGCTAAAAATGTACGTCATAAAAACAACTGGATTTTAACGCCTCATCCTGGAGAAGCTGCAAGATTATTAGACTGTACCACTTCAGAAATCCATCAGGATCGATTTGCTGCAGTATCTGCAATTCAGAAAAAATTTGGAGGTTGCTGCGTGTTGAAAGGTGCAGGTTCCTTAATTACCGATGGCAACGACATTTTAGTTTCAACAACCGGCAATCCAGGTATGGCATCAGGGGGAATGGGTGATGTTCTGACTGGCGTTGTTGCTGGATTACTAGCACAAGGGATGGATAGTTATCCGGCGATCTCCAATAGTGTTTATTTGCATGGTAAGGCTGCCGATCAAGCTGCTGAAGAATTTGGAGAAAGAGGAATGTTAGCCAGTGATTTAATGGTTTATTTAAGACAGCTTGTTAATCCAAAATGAAAATTGTTTTACCATCAGAACAAGAAACAGAAGCATTTGGCGCCCGGCTTTGGCAGGAATTACCAAATCAATGCGTGGTATTTTTAAATGGCACATTGGGCGCTGGAAAAACGACTTTAGTGCGCGGATTTTTACGTGCTGGAGGTCACAAAGGTGCGGTTAAAAGTCCAACTTACACCTTAGTTGAAGAATATCAATTGGATTATCAGTTAATCTATCATTTCGATTTGTATCGTTTAAAAGATCCGGAAGAATTAGAATGGATCGGGATACAGGACTATTTTGCAGAAAAAGCCATTTGTTTTATTGAATGGCCAGAAATGGGGAAAGGCATGTTGCCCGATGCGGATATGGTTATTAATATTGCCGTAGAAGAACAACATCGTGTCCTTGATATCCAGAAAAAACAGCAGCATAATGATTAATCAGAAATTTCTTACGCGATTTTCAGAAATAACTGGCGTCCAAAAGTGCTCGGCTATAAATTATGAAAAACAACAGCATACTGCTATAATTTAATTAAAAACATTATAACAGGGTGATGGTATGCGGAGACTGTTGATTTTCTTCAGTTTTTTGTTTCTATTTAGTTTATCTGGGCAACTTGCTGCAAAGCAGGCCCATGTCAAAGCGCTTCGTTTTTGGACAGCGCCTGATTCTACGCGACTGGTTTTTGATCTGACAGGTAAAACGGCTCATCGTGTATTTACTCTGGACAATCCGAAACGGCTGGTTATCGATTTAAAAAATTCCCGTAAAACCAGAAGTTTAATTCAACCTCCTGTTAATCATGGCATCATTTCACGTATTCGTAGTGCACCAAGGAATAAAAAGGATCTACGGATTGTCATTGATTTAAAAAAACCAATAGCTCCTCAAAGCCAGATATTACCGCCCAATAAAAAGTATGGATATCGTCTGGTTGTTGATTTGAACCATCAAGTCAAAACCCATTATAAAACAGCGGCAAAAGTCAAAGCTGCCAAAACCAAGGCCAAAATAAAAAAGCCTGCTGCAAGGATTGTAAAAAAGAAAAAAATATCACCTGTAAAAACGGTTGCTTACAAACAGTCTAAACAACTGGTAATTGCTATTGATGCCGGGCATGGGGGCGAAGATGCTGGCGCCATTGGGCCAAGAAAGACTAAGGAAAAACAGGTGGTTTTTGCCATTGCAAAAAAATTACAACGGTTAATTCGCAATCACCCCGGGATGAAGCCAGTTATGATACGTAAAGGTGATTACTACGTTGGCCTTAGGCAGCGTATGAAAATTGCCAGAAAAGCAAAAGCAGATTTGTTTATTTCGATTCATGCCGATGCTTTCAAGAATAGAAAAGTAAAGGGGGCTTCAGTTTTTACCTTATCTAACAAAGGAGCTTCAAGCGAAGCGGCGCGCTGGTTGGCCAAACATGAAAATGCTGCTGATTTAGTCGGCGGGGTTAGTCTGGATGATAAAAGTGATGTGTTAAAAACCGTGTTACTGGATCTGTCACAGACGGCAACCCGCGATGCCAGTTATGAAGTTGCTGAGAAGGTGTTAAAAAATTTTCGTTCCATCGGAAAGCTGCATTCACATTCTGTTCAAAAAGCCGGGTTTATGGTTTTGAAATCACCTGATATTCCTTCAATACTGGTAGAGACTGCTTTTATTTCCAATCCCCAGGAGGAAAGGAAATTACGCAGCTCCAGATATCAACAAAAAATGGCCAAGGCTATTTATAACGGCATTCTTGACTACTTTCAATACAGTGCGCCTGCTGGTATTCGAATGGCAAAAGCAACAACCCATAAAATTTCTCGCGGAGAGACATTATCCGAGATTGCCTTACAATATGGGGTCAGCATGAAGCAGCTGCGCTCGTTAAATAAAATTCCTGGAAACAAAATTCGTATCGGCCAGGTTTTATCCATTCCTCAAGGGTAAATCGCTACCCTTGAGAATCTTCGTCTAATTTGATATTTCCCGTTCTGAAACCTCAAAACAGGTTTCGATAGTCTATTTCTCTGCTTTTTGCTTTAGTCCCATCTTGAGGCCAGATTTTATCTGGTTTTTTAATTCCCAATTCCATAAACGACTTGTGATTTTTCGCAAAAAAACAGGGTGAAGCCTCAATATGATGTTTCATGTATAACATTGCGCTCCATATTGATTAATTTTATTCCAGAATTGTTCCCATCGATCGCCGGATTGAACAAGCGATCTTAAACTGAGAATAATTCCTGCC
>Ga0256839_1000277_pt1 | contig 66282 bp, 58 predicted proteins | sample 354166metaG_FD_185968 | JGI IMG/M metagenome (GOLD analysis project Ga0256839, IMG submission 185968) | Hydrothermal vent microbial communities from Mid Atlantic Ridge, Atlantic Ocean - 354-166 | ecosystem: Environmental > Aquatic > Marine > Hydrothermal vents | place: Atlantic Ocean: Mid...
CGAACCCCGGGGTTCGACCGCATCGCCGGGAGCGATGCGGAATGAGCGCAGCGAGCCCGCAGGGCGCGGCGCAGGGAAGCGCCGCGTCCATCCCTCGCCCTCCGCCATCAACAGGCCCGGACAGATCGACTGTCTGGGCCTTTTCGTTTCCGCAATCGGTGATTCGCGAGGGAGTCGAACCCCGGGGTTCGACCGCATCGCCGGGAGCGATGCGGAATGAGCGCAGCGAGCCCGCAGGGCGCGGCGCAGGGAAGCGCCGCGTCCATCCCTCGCCCTCCGCCATCAACAGGCCCGGACAGATCTTCTGCACGCTGTTTTTCATGGCTCAAGGCCGTGATGTCAACTGTTCCGTGGTAGCATGACCCAGAGAGACAGTCGAGAGGGCGTTAGCATGAGTATTGAAAGGGCAGGTGAACCTGAAATCGAGGCGTTTCTGAGTGCATCACCCGGCTGGTCACGGGTGGAAGGCAAGCTGTACCGTGAATACCACTTCACCGATTTCGTGCAGGCTTTCGGTTTCATGACCCAGGCGGCTCTTGAAATCGAGAAACAGAACCATCACCCCGAATGGTGCAACGCCTATCGCACGGTGGTGGTGTACCTGAGTACCCATGAGGCCGATGGCATCAGCAAACGCGATTTTGCCCTGGCGCGAACGATGGATGAGCTGGCCGACCGGTTGGGTGCCTGACCCTCAGTCTTCTTCAACCTCGGTACGGCAGATGTAGAGGTCGCAGGGTGCGTGCTTGGTCAGGTGTTTGCTGACCGAGCCGAATACATGCCGCGGTTGTCCCAGGACGATGATTTCAGCGCCCAACTCCTCGGCACGGCGCTTGATGCCTTCGGTGGGGATATCCACGAAGACCTCGATCAGCTGTTCATCGACGCCGGGCAGTCGTTCGGTGATCTCCTTGCGGGCCGATTCCACGGCGGCCTTCTGCAGTTCCTCCAGGGCGTCCAGTTCGATGGTGCCCAGCCCCATGTCGTTGGTCAACGGCAACACGAATTCGGCTTCGTCGATGACATGGATGATGCGCACATCCATGCCCAGTGCGTCGGCGAGCGCGCCGGCCTGCAGGGAAATGTCCTCCATGCGGTGGGGTTTCAGGTCGATGGCGGCAATGATGACGGGTTTCTGTTCTGACATGGCATGGGTCCTCGGGTAGTATGACGGAAAGCCCATGTGAACCGGGGGCTTCCGCGGACAATATGAGCGGGCTGGGCCGGTAAATCAAGCCTTGAAAACTCCGCACCTGCACCCACTCAGGAGACCATGACATGAACCCCTCGCCGAGGAACGGAAAAATGAGCAAGAATGATTTCGGTCTCAACAAGAAAAGTGAACCCCAACTCGAGATCAACAAGCCGCCGGAAGCGCCGCGCAGCCTTTGGCAGAGGCCGGATTTCAACCTGTTCCTGTACATCCTGTTCATCCTGATCTCGCTGTATGTCTGGCGTGGCATGGCCGAGAACAATCCCCAGCACCTGGCCTGGAGCGAATTTCTCGACAAGCTGAATACGGACCAGGTCAGCGAGGTCTATGTCACCGACAAATTCATCCTCGGCACCCTGAAGGAGACGGACCCACGCAGCGGCAAGCCGGTGCGGATCATCACCGTTCCGCTCAAGGATTCCGAGCTCAGCCGCCTGCTCGAGGAGCACAAGGTAAAGGTGGCGGTGAAACCGCCGGGCAGTGACTGGCTTTCCAATTTCATTTTCAACTGGGTGCTGCCTTTCGGACTGCTGTTCCTGATCTGGGGCTGGGTGATGAAGCGCATGGGCGGTGGAGGGCCGGGGGCCGGCTTTCTCAATATCGGCAACAAGGTGCACATCTATGCCGAGGGTGATGTCAAGGAGACCTTCGACGATGTCGCCGGCCAGGACGAGGCCAAGCAGGAGCTGAAGGAGGTCATCGATTTCCTCAAGGATCCGACCCGCATTCAGAAGATCGGCGCTCACATGCCCAAGGGCGTGCTGCTGGTGGGGCCGCCCGGAACCGGCAAGACCCTGCTGGCGCGCGCGGTGGCGGGGGAAGCCGGGGTGCCGTTCTTCAACATCTCCGGTTCCGAGTTCATTGAAATGTTCGTCGGCGTCGGCGCGGCACGGGTACGCGACCTGTTCGAGCAGGCACGGCAGAAGGCGCCCTGCATCATTTTCATCGACGAGCTGGACGCCATTGGCCGTCAGCGAGGTGGCCCAATGGTGATGGGCGGACATGACGAGCGTGAACAGACCCTCAACCAGCTTCTGACCGAGATGGACGGTTTCGATCCCTCCAGCGGCGTGGTCGTCATGGGTGCCACCAACCGCCCCGAGATTCTCGACAAGGCGTTGCTGAGACCGGGCCGCTTCGACCGTCAGATCGTCGTCGACAAGCCGGATCTGGAAGCCCGTGAGGCGATTCTGAAACTCCATACCCGCCGCATGCACCTGGCGGAGGATGTGGATCTGCATGTGGTGGCGTTGCGTACACCCGGGATGGTGGGTGCGGATCTGGCCAATATTGCCAACGAGGCGGCGATCATGGCCTTGCGGCACCAGCGGGAAGTGGTGACCATGGAGGATTTCGAGCAGGCCATCGACCGCGTCATTGCCGGGCCGGAGAAGAAATCGCGTGCCCTGGGAGAGGAGGAAAAGCGCCGGGTGGCGATCCACGAATCGGGGCATACCCTGGTGGCGAAGACCGTACCGACGGCCGAACCGGTGCACAAGGTCTCGATCATTCCGAGGGGCGTGGCGGCCCTGGGCTATACCCTGCAACTGCCGGTGCAGGAGAAGTTTCTGTCCACCGAGGAAGAACTGAAGGATCAGATCGCCATCCTGCTGGGCGGGCGGGTTGCCGAGGAACTGGGGCTCGGCAGCATCTCCAGCGGTGCCGCCAACGATCTGGAGCGAGCCACCGAAATCGCCCGTGGCATGATCACCCAGCTCGGCATGAGCCGCCGTCTGGGACCACTGACCTGGGGGCGGCGCCAGCAATTGCAGTTCCTTGAAGGGCAGGGGGTCACGGAGGAACGCAACTACAGTGAGCAAACGGCCGAGGCAATCGATGCCGAGGTCCGCGAAATCGTCGAAGAACAACACAAACGCGTCACCGACATCCTCACCCACCGCCGCGCCGTGCTCGATGCCTTGTCGCGGCACCTGCTGGAGAAGGAAGTCATCTCCGGTGAAGAGGTGGATGCGGTGATCGCCGAGGTCGAGGGCGGGCAGGACGACGGCTGAGCCGTTCCTGCCACGCCGCTTTGCCGGTCAAACGGGCGTTCCGTCCATGGACCTGTCGTCGCTGAACATCGGTACTGTCCACCTGGGATTGCTGTGGCCGCTGCTGATCCAGCTCGGTACCGCACTGATGGTGCTGCTGGCCGTGTTGCTGGTGGCGCAGATCCTGCGCAGTCGCCGGGTGCCGGCAGCCACCCTGGGGTGGGTGCTGACCATCATCTTCGTACCGTTCATCGGCATTCCTCTGTATCTGCTGATTGGCGAACGCAAGCTGCAATCGAAGATCCGCCGCATCACGCGGATCGAGATGCCCAACCCTTCCTGCAGCTACGATCACGAGTTGCACTACCTGCTGGTATCCCTGGGTATCCCCAGCTCCAGTACCGGCAATGATGTGCACTTTCACCGGGACGCGGAAGCCGCCCATCAGGATCTTTGGGCGCGCCTCGAACAGGCTGCGGTCAGCATTGATATCGAAGTCTTCATTCTTCGACCCGATGATCTGGGAACCCGAATCATCGAGTTGCTTGAGCGCAAGGCCCGCGAAGGCGTCACCGTGCGGCTGCTGGTGGACGATGTGGGATCCTTCGAACTCACCCGTCGGCGTTTGCGCGGGCTGACCCGGGCCGGCGGGCAAGTGGCCCGCTTCATGCCGGTCATCGCCAGCCCGTTGCGCAGCCGCCACAACCTGCGTGACCACCGCAAGATCGTGATCGTTGACAAGCAATGGGTGTGGAGCGGCGGCCGCAACCTAGCCGACGAGTACCTCAAGCCGGAAACGGAAACCGGCTGGATCGACCTCAGTTTCAGCCAGAGTGGCGGGGCGGTATCCGTCTACCAGTCGGTGTTCGAGTCGGACTGGCATTTCGCCTGCGAAACCGATGCGCTGATCCGGGTGCCGGTGCCGCCTTCCTCGGATGATGATCAGGGCCGGGTACAGGTCTTGCCTTCGGGCCCGGATGTGGCCGATGACCCGATCCATGCCGCGCTGCTCAGCGCCTGTTACAACGCCAGGGAACGCATACGGATCGTCACCCCCTATTTTATCCCTGATGACGGCTTGCAGCAGGCCTTGAAGCTGGCGGCCCTGCGCGGCGTGCGGGTGGAACTGCTGCTGCCCGAGCGCTGCGACCACCGCATTGCCGATATCGCCCGTGATCGCTACCTGCGTGAACTGCACGACGCGGGGGTGCGCATCTGGCTGCTGCCGGAACTGATGGTGCATGCCAAGCTGATGATCTTCGACGAAGATGTGGCGCTGTGCGGTTCCGCCAATCTCGATATCCGCAGCCTGTTCCTCAATTTCGAGGTCATGAGCGTCTTCTACAGCCCTGATGAATTGCGCTGGCTGACCGAGTGGTTCGAGCGCTGGCGTATCGAATGTCATCCCCATCACCCGCGTGGCGCGGGCATACTGCGAGAGATTCTCGAAGGGCTGGTTCTGCTGCTGGCCTATCAGTTGTAAGCCCGGATGTGACTTTACTCCCCCCGGAGCCTGAACGATAATGGCCGACCCCCTCGTGGAGTATTGACCGGGCAATCATGGCTGAAAACACCGAAAAGAGTGGCTTCCGCTGGAGCAGCCAGACCAGTCTGGTCGTTGTCTCCGCAGGCGCCACCCTCAGCCTCAAGGATTTCCTCACCTTTCCGGTCATGGCGGCGGAAAACGGCGGCGGGGCCTTCATTGCCATGTATGCCGTGTTCCTGTTTCTTCTGGGCCTGCCGCTGCTGATGAGCGAATTCCTGCTTGGCCGTCTGGCGCGGGGCAATGTGGTCGATGCGCTGGACCGGCAGGCGAAGGAGCAGGGCGCGTCGGTCTTCTGGAAACTGGTCGGCTGGATGTCACTGCTCGCCGCATTGCTGTTGCTGGCGTCCTACAGCGTGGTCTCCGGCTGGTCCCTGTCCTATGTATTCAAGACGGCCTTCGGTATCTACGAGGGCGCGACCCTGGATGGCGCCAATGCGTTGTTTCGCGCCTTCCGCTCCGATACCGAGGCCATGATGCTGTGGCACACATTGTTCATCGTGTTGCTGGTGATGATCTCCGCGCGACCCCTGAAACAGGGCCTGGAAGCGATTATGCGCCTGCTGGTGCCGCTGATGACACTGTTGCTGGTGGTCGGCGTGCTCTACGGCGCACTGTCCCAGGGCATGAACGAAAGTATCAGCTACATCCTCTATCCGGATCTGTCGCGCGTTGATTCCGGTACCCCGCTGCTGGCTCTGGAACGGGCCTTTTTCACGCTGCTGCTGGGCCTTGGGGTGATGGTCATCTACGGCAGCTATGCCGATGAAACCGTCTCCATCGGCTATGCCTCCTTTCTGGTGATTTTGATCGACCTGCTGTTTTCCATCGTCACCGGGCTGGCCATCAACGCGCTGGTCTTCTCAGTGGACATGGAGCCGGTGCTGGACGATGAACTGGCTTTCCGCGTGCTGCCGGTAGTCTTTGGCTCCATGCCCATGGGGCATATTTTCGGTGCGTTGTTTTACCTGTTTCTCGCCCTGGCCGCCATCACCACGGCAGTTGCGCTGATGGAGTCCCTGATCAGTTGCTTCTGCGCGCGCTATGGTGACAACCGTCTGCGTGCCGCCACCCAGCTCGGCATCATCGTCTGGCTGGTGGGCCTGGGCAGTATCTTTTCCTACAGCCTGTGGCCGGAGGAAGGCATCACCCTGGCGGTGTACTACGCCAATGAAGCCCACCGCCTGGTCAACAATGCCGGTTTCAACGACATCATCGTCTACCTGGCCAGCCAGGTGTTGCAGCCGCTGGCGGCTCTGCTGCTGGCCTTGTTCGTTGGATGGAAGCTGCCGCGTGCAGTGACTCACAACGCCCTTGCCCTGCGCAGCCGAAAACTCTTCGAAGTGTGGAATTTCGCCATCCGCTATATCGTGCCCGCCCTGTTGCTGGTCGTCTTTCTGACCACTCTTGGAATCCTCGACCTCTCATGACCACGATTCACCGCAGTGCCCTGATGCCGTACAGCACCGAGCAGATGTACGAGGTGGTGACCGATATCGAGCGCTACCCGGAGTTTCTGCCCTGGTGTTCCGATGCGAGTATCCTCGAACAGCAGGGCAATGACCTGAAGGCTTCGGTCCACATGAAGAAAGGCCGGCTCAATCACAGCTTTACCACACAGAACCGCCTGTTGCCGGGCCGTGGCGTGCACATGGAGTTGGTGGATGGCCCGTTTCGCAAGCTGGAAGGCGACTGGACACTGACCCCAATGGCCGGAGGCAAAGGCTGCAAGATCGAGCTCGATCTGGAGTTCGAATTCTCCAGCGGGCTGATGAGCATGCTGATCGGGCCGATCTTCACACAAATTGCCAATTCCCTGGTCGATGCCTTCTGCCAGCGTGCTCACAGGCTTTACCGCGAGGCGACACCGTGAGCGAAGAGCGCATACCCATAGAAATCGCCTATGCCACGCCGCGCAAACAGTTGATCCTCGAATTGGAGGTTGAGCCGGGCACCGAACCGCGTGAGGCAGTAATGCAAAGCGATATCGAGCGCCACTTCCCGGATCTGGACAAGGCACACGCGGATCTGGCGATCTGGGGCAAGGTCGTGCGTCCGGGCCAGCAACTCCAGCCGGGTGACCGTATCGAGATCCTGCGCCCGCTGATTGCCGATCCCAAAGAAGTGCGCAAGCGCCGCGCCGCCGAGGGCAAGAAGATGAAGAAGGGCGGCGGAAGTGCGGAAAACTGATGCGCCGAGCGAGTACAGAATACGCTTCAAAATGAGACAGCCCGGTCGGAACCGACCGGGCTTTTCCTCGCCTGATTGCTATTTCGAACCCATGATGAACTCCGGTGCCAGTAGGCTGGCAGCCAGGAAGTAACCGTCCTGGTCATCGATCAGGGCGTTGTAGATTTTTGAGGGGTTGCTTAAAGCGCCCTGGAAGACACAGGTCATCCCTGGCAACGGTGCTTGAAGGTAACTTCCAGGATTGGAGGAATCCTCGTAGCAGAAGGTGTCGTAGAGGGCATCCATGTTGCCGATGGTGGTCTGCCCAGTGGTCGAGCAATTGGTCGGATTGCCATAATTGCAGTTCATCGGAGTCATTTCAACGGCATCATTCGTCTTCAATACGACCTCGTAGAAGGGGGAATCACCCGTAGTTGTGTTGAACAGTGTAGCCAAATTGATGCTGGTGACATTGGGTGCCGCGAAAACTGAATAAGTCTGATCTGTGGCGGGGGTAGCCGTCACCGCTGAGGGTGACTCCAGCGTGGTTTCAAGGCCTACCCCGAAACCCGAACCGTCGGCGTAATCCACCACCAGCCCAGTCCGGCTGACGCCAAGCTTGATCATGAAGCGGTAATAGCCACTCGTTATTAGGGTCGAAGTGGGGTTGCTGTCATACCCGGCGGCAACGAAATCAAAGTTGGCACAACTGCCGTTGTTCACAGCAGTCGCAATGTTTAAGTCCACTGAGGAAGACACCGCATTCAGGTAGGTGCCGTATGCGCTGGCTCGCCAACAACCGGTTTCGACATTTGTGGTGCCCAGATCACCGTTCAGTGTGGAGTTGGGGGCGGTGTTCAGGTCGTTAACATAATCCGTTACCCGTTGAGCCTTGAAGCTGTTATCTGAATTGATGCGCAGCACGAAGGCATCCGGACCGGTGCGGTAACTGACATAAAGAAAGTCCTTGCCTTTGATGTCGGCTTCGACATTCGAGGCGTTGGCGAGACCGGTCACGAAAGCATTGACCGTATTCAAGGGGTTTTGCAGATCCGGTACATTGGGCAGTATGGCGATACCCAGATTGTCTGAGAGCATCATCCCCAGTACCTGTGAGCCCCCGGTTGCCTGGTAGAAATCGGTAAGGCCACCGATCTGGGCGATGGAGAGATTTCCGCTGGCAGTGCCGAAGCGGACGCCGGAGAGTGAGTAGTTGAGGGCGTTGCCGCTGACCGTGAACTGGGCCATATCGCCTACCGACGCGGCCCCGGTATAGGTGGTGATGTCGCTTTCATCGGTATCCGGATTGCCGCCGCCGCAACCGGCGAGAAGGCCGATTCCCAGGCTTCCGATCAGTACCATACTCAAATGCAGGTGAGACTTCATGATTTCCTCCGTCAAAAGCCGTATTGATACGCTCGGGCACGAGGTACGGCTCTGTTCCCATGCCCTGTCATCGAGTATAGGAAGAGAAAGAAAACCTGTAAGCAGAAATAGTTCACATTCCGTTCGCAGCACAGGCGAAAGGAGTAGAGGACGGCAAGCATGCCGCATAGGCGTTCAGTTGCTGACCGCGTCTTCGGTGAGGCTGCCTTCGATGGAGACCAGGCGGTCGTCCTTGTAACGCAGACGCATGTGGCGTTTCTCTGTCCTGCCGGACTTACCGTTGTAGAGGTAGTGGATGTAGTCGTCCACATCGGGGTGCCAGGGATCCTGGATTGCGGCTTCGCCGATCAGGAAACGCACTTGCTTGCGGGTCATGCCGATGCGAATCTGTTCCAGCCTGGCGGTTTCGACGGCATTGCCCTGAGGCACATCCATTCGATATACACAGCCGGGCAGTGGTACAATCAGCAGCGTTGCGAAAATCAGCGATCGGTAGCGCATGGGCGGGTCAGCCTGAAACATTCGGGTGAGGCCGGCAATGATAAGCCCTGCCGGCTGACACGGCAATGCACATCTGCCGATCGCCCAACCCCACCGAGAACCGATGGAATCATCCGATCTGAAAAAGGCGGGCCTCAAGGTCACGCTGCCCCGAATGAAGATCCTCGACCTGCTGGCCAACAGCCCGGACCGGCACCTCAAGGCCGAGGATATCTACAAGATGCTGCTCGATGCCGGCGAGGACATCGCGTTGGCAACGGTGTACCGTGTGTTGACCCAGTTCGAGGCGGCCGGTCTGGTCACGCGGCATCATTTTGACGGCGGTCATGCGGTATTCGAGCTGAACGATGGCGAGCACCACGATCACCTGGTGGACATCCGCACCGGCCGCGTGGTCGAGTTCTATGACGAGATCATCGAGCAGCGGCAGAAGGAGATCGCCCGCGAGCACGGTTTCACCATCACCGAACACACGATGATTCTCTACGGGCATTTCGACGATGAGGGGGACGCCGAGGGGCGCGACTGAACGCCCTTCAGGCGCGCTTTGCCGGGCGCGCGTTGTCGCCTCCGGCGGAGTCGATCATCTCCCGCGCATGGGCGAGGCTCTGCTCGCTGATCTCGATCCCCCCCAGCATGCGTGCGATCTCTTCGACCCGGGCATGCGGCTGCAGGCGCTGCAAGCGGGTGCGGGTGCCGGCTTCGCCCTTGTCCTTGCTCACCCGGTAATGCTGGTGGGCCTGGGCAGCCACCTGGGGCAGGTGGGTGACACAGAGTACCTGGCGTTGCTCGCCCAGTTGCCGCAGCAGACGGCCGACGATCTCGGCGATGCCGCCGCCGATGCCACTGTCCACTTCGTCAAAGATCAGGGTCGGTATCGTGCTCGACCGGCTGAGGATGACCTGTATGGCAAGGCTGATGCGTGACAGCTCCCCGCCGGAGGCGACCTTGTTCAGTGGCCGGGGCGGTTGACCCGGGTTGGCGCTGACCAGGAAACGGATTCGGTCGCTGCCGTGGCGGCCCCAGGACGAGGGGTCCTCCAGCCTGTCGATGTCGATCTCGAAACGCCCCCCTTCCATGCCCAGGCTCTGCATCACCTCGGTGATCTGTTGTGACAGCCGATCGGCGGTTTCACGCCGCTGTTGCGACAATGTGTCGGCGGCCTGGCGGTAAACAGTGGCGGCGGCATCGGCTGCCTGTTCCAGTGCCTCGATACCCGCTTCGTCCAGGGTCAGGCGTTCCAGTTCATCACGCAGGCGGTCGGCCAGATCGCTGAGTTCCGCTTCATCCACCCGGTGCTTGCGCGCCAGACCCTGGATCTGGCTCAGGCGCTGGTTGAGCCAGTCCAGCCGCGAGGGGTCCAGGTCGATGCCGTCCACATGAGCGCGCAGTTCGGTTGCGGCTTCCTCGACCTGGATCAGCGCGCCGGAGAGCAGTTCCTGACAGCCCTTCAATGCCGGATCCACGGTACAGAGGTCGTCCAGCGCATTGACACACCAGGACAGGTCGGTCTGCAGGTTGCGCGGCTCCTGTTCGTAGAGCCGATCGATGAGTTCGGCGCTGGTCTGCAGGATCTGCCCGGCGTGGGACAGGCGGCGGTATTCGCTGTTCAGTTCGTCGGCCTCTCCGGGCTTCAGGTCGAGCTCGTCGAATTCGCGAACATAGAGCTTCAGCAGATCGATACGCTGCTGCTTCTCGGTGGACTGGTCGCGCGCCGCGTCGAGGCGCTGCAGGGCCTGTTTCCAGTCTTCATGGGCGCGGGCGACCCGCTCCAGCAGCGACTGATGCGCGCCGGCGCTGTCGAGCAGGGCGCGCTGTATGGCCGGTTTCTGCAGGGACTGGTGTTCGTGCTGACCGTGCAGGTCCACCAGCAGTTCGCCCAACTCGCGCAGCTGAGCAAGGGTGACCGGTGTGCCGTTGATAAAGGCCTTGCTGCGGCCGCTGGCCTGGACCACGCGCCGCAACAGGCAGTCGCCATTCTGGTCCAGCTCTTGTTCCCTCAGCCAGTCTTGCGCCGGCCGGTGGCGGGTGATGTCGAAGCTGACGCTGATGTCGGCCTTGTCGGCACCGGATTTCACGCTGTCGGCATCGGCGCGGTCGCCGAGCACCAGGCCGATGGCGTCGAGCAGTATCGACTTGCCGGCGCCGGTTTCGCCGGTGAGTGCGGTCATGCCCGGTTCGAATTCGATCTGGGCCTGTTCAATGATGGCGAAGTGGCGGATCGAGAGGGTATCCAGCATCAGGGTTGGTTGCTCCAGTTCAGTTTGGCGCGAAGGATATGGTAGTAGTCGTAATCCTCCGGATGCAACAGGGTGACCGGGTGAGGATGGCGGCGAACCCGAATACGCTGTGTCTGATCGATCAGGCTGCGGTTCTGGCCGTCGAAACTGACCTGGGCGATGCTGTCTGCCTGGCTCAGCCGGATTTCGATCTGCTGGTCCGAGGGCAAGGCGATCGGGCGGTGGCTGAGCGTGTGCGGGCAGATCGGCACCAGCGCGATGGCCTCCAGCGACGGGTGCATGATAGGACCGCCTCCGGACAGGGCATAAGCGGTGGAACCGGTGGGGGTGGAAACGATCAGGCCGTCGGCACGCTGGCGGTTGATCAGGCAGCCGTTGCTGTACACCTCGAACTCGATCATGCTGATGCTTTCGTGACCGTGCAGCACGATGTCGTTGAGGGCCAGCTGGCGCACCGGTTTCTGGCCGTCCTGTTCGATGATGCCCTCGATTAGAAAACGCTGTTCCATGCTGTAGCGTCCGGCGAAGATGCCGTCCAGGTGCTGCTCCAGCCCTTCAAGGGTGACATCGGCCAGAAAGCCCAGCCGGCCGAGGTTGATGCCGACCAGGGGAATCGCCGAATCCACCAGCGCCCGGGCAGCGGCCAGCAGGGTGCCATCGCCGCCGACCGAGACCGCCAGGTCGGCCCGGGCGGCGATCTCGTCCAGTGATGCCGGCGGGTATCCCTCGATGCAGTCGCAGCCGTCCAGCAGGTGCACCAACAGGCGGCCATGGCGCTGCAGGGCGCCGAGTATGCGCTGTACCTGATCGGACTGCTGTTCGCTGCCCTGACGGACGATCACGCCAAGGGTTTCGAAGGCCTGGTCCAGGCGGGGTGAACTCATGGGCTGGCTGTCGGTCTCGTTATGCGTTTAGAATGGGCGGATGATAGCACCGAACCCCGGAGCACTGCGATGACCGGTTCCTACAGCCTCGACGACCGCGCCCAGCTTCTGCTGCGCGAACTGGTGCAGGCCTATACCCGTGACGGGCAGCCGGTGGGCTCCAAGACCCTGCTCCGGCTGTCGCGGCTGGATGTCAGCTCGGCCACGGTGCGCAACATCATGGCCCGGCTCGAACAGATGGGGCTGGTCGCTCAGCCCCACACCTCGGCCGGCCGGGTACCGACGGTCGCCGGTTACCGCTTCTTCATCGACAGCCTGCTGGAGGTCGGCGAGCCGGATGCCGGGGCGATGAAGGCGTTGAGCGCCGAACTCAGTCCCGACAAGACGACCCAGGATCTGGTGCATACCGCCACCGGACTGCTGTCGCAGATGACGCATCTGGCCGGGGTTATCAGTGTATCCCGGCCGGCGCAGATCGAGGTCCGGCACCTCGAGTTCATGAAACTGAGCGACCGCCGCGTGCTGGTGATCCTGGTCATCAATTCGGACCAGGTCCACAACCGGGTGATCCAGGTGGAACGCGAGTACACGGAACTGGAACTCAGCGAGGCGGCGCGCCTGATCGGACAGTATCTGATCGGCAGTGATTTCAGCCAGGCGCTGGCCCGCCTGCGCGAGGAGATCCGCCAGCACCGCGACGATGTCGCGAGTATTCTCGAATCCACCCTCGAAGTGATGGGGAGCGTGTGCGGCGAAACCGGCCGCGAGGAACTGCTCACGGCCGGGGAAAGCAACCTTCTTCGGTTCTCGGAACTCCAGGATATCAACAAGTTACAGGAACTTTTTGAAGTATTTGATCAAAAGAGGGAACTGCTGCGCATCCTCGAGGGCTGCGCCAATGCCGAAGGTGTTCAGATCTTCATCGGCAGTGAATCCGGTTACGATGTGCTGGAGGATTGCAGCGTGGTCGGCGCACCTTACCGCATTGGCGACGAGGTGGTGGGCGTGCTGGGTGTCATCGGCCCCACCCGCATCGCCTACGACCGCATCATCCCCGCCGTGGACCTGACTGCAAAAATTCTCTCTTCCGCCTTGAATAGCGCCGACTGACCCCCACCTTGTTCTGCAGAATTGGTCAACCCTATCTGGAGAACACCCACAATGGCATCTGAACACGATCAGAGCGAACAGCAACAGGCGGCCGCGGAAGCCGCCGAATCCGCCCCGGCCGAGGAGGGCAAGGATACCCCTCGAACTGCGGAAGAACTGACCGCCGAACTGCAGGAGGCCCAGCAGAAGGTACAGGAATACTGGGAGCAGATACTGCGACTCAAGGCTGAGATCGAGAACAACCGCAAGCGCTGCGAGCGCGAAGTGGAGCAGGCGCACAAGTATGCGGTAAAGAACTTCGTCGAGGCGCTGCTGCCGGTCACCGACTCCCTGGAACTGGGCATCCAAGCCTCGGAACAGGAGAATGCCACGCTGGAGACCATCCGCGAAGGCATGCAGATGACGATGGATCTGTTCAAGAAGATCCTCAAGCAGCACGGCATCGAGGAGATCCACCCGATCGGCGAGAAGTTCAATCCCGAGCATCACCAGGCGATGAGCCAGCAGGAAAGCAGCGAGCACGAGCCCAATACCGTGCTTTCGGTGATGCAGAAAGGCTATCTGCTCAACGACAGGCTGGTCCGACCCGCCATGGTCGTGGTCTCGAAGGCCAAATCGTCATCCGAGTGACAGATTTCACGCCCCGGACGCTTGAATCGCTCCGGGGCGGCCTTATCTAGGCCACAGGTTAATTCAACACAACACACATCAGGAATTGGAGAAAGACATTATGGGCAAGATTATCGGTATCGACCTGGGCACCACCAACTCATGCGTGGCGATCATGGAGGGCGATGCGCCCAAAATCATCGAAAATGCCGAAGGCGATCGTACCACGCCTTCCGTCGTCGCCTTTACCGACGACGGTGAAGTACTGGTCGGCCAGCCGGCGAAGCGCCAGGCGGTCACCAACCCGGAGAACACCCTGTATGCTGTCAAGCGGCTGATCGGACGCCGTTTCGACGAGCCGGAAGTTCAGAAGGACATCGAACTCGTACCCTACAAGATCATCAAGGCCGACAATGGCGATGCATGGGTCGAGGTGCGTGGCAAGAAAATGGCGCCGCCGGAAGTGTCCGCGCGCGTGCTGATGAAACTGAAGAAGGATGCCGAGGCCTATCTGGGCGAGGAAGTCACCGAAGCGGTCATCACCGTGCCGGCCTACTTCAATGATTCCCAGCGTCAGGCCACCAAGGACGCGGGCAAGATCGCCGGGCTCGAGGTCAAGCGCATCATCAACGAACCGACCGCGGCCTCCCTGGCCTACGGCATGGACAAGGTCAAGGGCGACAAGAAGCTGGCGGTCTACGATCTCGGCGGCGGTACCTTCGATATCTCCATCATCGAGGTGGCCGAAGTGGACGGCGAGCACCAGTTCGAAGTGCTCTCTACCAACGGCGACACCTTCCTCGGTGGTGAAGATTTCGACATGCGTCTCATCGACTACCTGGCCGACGAATTCAAGAAGGATCAGGGCGTGGATCTGCGCGGTGACCCGCTGGCCATGCAGCGCCTCAAGGAGGCTGCTGAAAAGGCCAAGATCGAGCTGTCGTCCAGCACTCAGACCGATGTCAACCTGCCGTACATCACGGCCGACGCATCCGGTCCCAAGCACATGAACATCAAGGTCACCCGCGCCAAACTGGAGTCGCTGGTGGAAGACCTGATCGACCGCACCATCGACCCGGTCAAGACCGCGCTGGAAGATGCCGGCGTCTCGGTTTCCGAGATCGACGATGTCATCCTGGTAGGCGGCCAGACCCGCATGCCGAAGGTGCAGGAAGTGGTCAAGGACTTCTTCGGCAAGGATCCGCGCAAGGACGTCAACCCCGACGAGGCCGTGGCCGCCGGTGCCGCCATCCAGGCCGGTGTGCTCAGCGGTGATGTCAAGGACGTGCTGCTGCTGGATGTCACCCCGCTGTCGCTGGGTATCGAAACCCTGGGCGGCGTGATGACCAAGCTGATCGAGAAGAACACCACGATTCCGACCAAGGCATCGCAGATCTTCTCGACGGCAGAGGACAATCAGACCGCGGTGACCGTGCATGTGCTGCAGGGCGAGCGTGAAGTCGCCTCCGCCAACAAGTCGCTGGGACGCTTCGATCTGACCGACATCCCGCCGGCGCCCCGTGGCGTACCGCAGATCGAGGTCAGCTTCGATATCGACGCCAACGGCATCCTGCATGTGTCCGCCAAGGACAAGGCCACCGGCAAGGAGCAGAAGATCGTCATCAAAGCCAACAGCGGCCTGTCCGACGAGGAAGTCGAAAAGATGGTGCGCGACGCCGAGGCCCATGCCGACGAGGACCGCAAGGTGCGTGAACTGGTCGAGGCCCGCAACCAGGCCGATGCCATGATCCACGCGGCCGAGAAGTCGCTCAAGGATCTGGGCGACCAGGTCGAGGCATCCGACAAGGAGGCCATCGAAAGCGCCATCGCCGACCTCAAGAAGGCGGTCGAGGGCTCCGACAAGGACGAAATTGAAGCCAAGACCAAGACACTGGCCGAAGCCTCCGGCAAGCTGGCCGAGAAGGCCTACTCCGCCGGTTCCGCCGAAGCCGGTGCCGCTGGCGCGGCGGGTGCAGGTGCCGCTGCCGGTGAGGCCGGATCGGCTGACGACGATGTGGTCGACGCCGAGTTCGAAGAGGTCAAGGACGACAAGTAATGTCGGGCTTCACCGCCTGATACCCTGTCCATGCGGGCGGTTGCGAAAGCGACCGTCCGCATTTTCCTTTTCCGGCCCCGACAGCCGGAAGAGGGCATTTCAGGGCGGTTGACACCGACCGTCCCGAAATGCCCGCGGCCCCTGTCTGCAAACTCTTGGCCGCTGTGTATAATGCGCCGGCCCGGGTGCCGCGCGACCGGATTCCGTTATCAGCAAGTCAGCCATGTCGAAAAGAGATTACTACGAGATACTCGGCGTCAGCCGAAGCGTTACCGAGGTCGAACTGAAAAAGGCCTTCCGCCGTCTGGCGATGAAGTACCACCCGGACCGCGCCGATGACGACAAGCGCGAAGAACACGAAGCCCGCTTCAAGGAGGCCAAGGAAGCCTTCGAAGTGTTGTCCGACCCGCAGAAGCGGGCGGCCTACGACCAGTACGGCCATGAGGGTCTTGAAAACGGCGGGTTTGGCGCCGGCGGTTTTGGTGGAGGCGGTGGTTTCGGCGATGCCTTCAGCGACATTTTCAACGACATCTTCGGCGGAGGCGGTGGCTCGCGCGTGCGCCGTGGTGCCGACCTGCAATACACCCTCGACCTGACGCTGGAGCAGGCCGTCGCCGGCACCACCGTAAAGATCAAGATTCCCACCCATGTCACCTGTACGGCCTGCGACGGCAGCGGCGCGCGCAAGGGCAGCAGCCCCGAGGTCTGCCCCACCTGTGGCGGCCACGGCCAGGTACGCATGCAGCAGGGCTTTTTCTCTGTGCAACAAACCTGCCCCAGTTGCCGCGGCAGCGGACAGGTGATCAAGGACCCCTGCGAGGTCTGTCATGGCGAAGGGCAGGTGCGAGAAACCAAGTCGCTGTCGGTGGAAGTGCCGGCCGGCGTGGACAATGGTGACCGCATCCGCCTCACCGGCGAGGGCGAACCCGGCGACCGTGGCGCGCCGCCCGGTGATCTGTATGTACAGATTCGCGTCAAGCCGCACCCGATCTTCAAGCGTGACGGCGCCAACCTCTACTGTGATGTGCCGATCAGCTTCGTCACCGCGGCGCTGGGCGGCGAGCTGGAGGTGCCCAGTCTGGACGGCCGCCTGACCCTGAAGGTGCCGCCCGGCACCCAGACCCACAAGCAGTTCCGCATGCGCGGCAAGGGCGTCAAGCCGGTGCGCGGCGGTCCCCAGGGTGACCTGATCTGCCGCGTCATCGTCGAAACACCGGTCAAGCTCAACGCGGAGCAGAAGGAACTGCTGGAGCAGTTCGGTGAAACCCTGGAGAAATCCTCCAAGAAGCACAGCCCCAACCAGAAGAGCTGGTTCGACGGGGTCAAGAAGTTCTTCGAAGACATGAAATCCTGAACCCGGGAGCCACAGCATGAACCGCATCGCCATCGCCGGAGCCGGCGGCCGCATGGGCAAGACCCTGATCGAAGCCTGCCACCAGCACCCCCAATGCACCCTGGTCGCCGCCACCGAGCGCCCGGACAGCAGCCTGACTGGCTGTGATGCCGGCGAACTGGCCGGTATCGGGCGTATCGGCGTTCCGGTGGTCGCCTCGCTGGAGGCTGCCGATGCCTTCGATGTGCTGATCGATTTCACCCACCCGACCAGCACCAGGGCCCATGTGGATTTCTGTGCGCAACACGGACGCAAGCTGGTGATCGGCACCACCGGCTGTGATGACGAACTGGAGACGAAAATTCGACAGGCCGCCGAATCCATCGCCATCGTCTATGCGCCGAACATGAGTGTCGGCGTCAACCTCTGCCTGAAGCTGCTGCAAATGGCCGCCCGCGTGCTTGGTGACGAGGTGGATATCGAGGTCATAGAAGCCCACCACCGGCACAAGGTGGACGCGCCTTCCGGCACCGCGCTGAAGATGGGGCAGGTCGTGGCTGAAACCCTGGGCCGCGACCTGAAACAGGTGGCCGTCTACGGGCGTGAAGGGCAGACCGGCGAACGCAAGCGCGAAACCATTGGCTTCGAAACCATCCGCGCGGGCGACATCGTGGGCGAGCACACGGTGATGTTCGCCGGCATTGGCGAGCGGGTCGAGATCACCCACAAGGCGTCCAGCCGCATGACCTTCGCCAAGGGCGCGGTGCGGGCCGCCGCCTGGCTGGCCGACCGTCCTGTTGGCCTGTTCGACATGATGGATGTGCTGGGCCTCAAGACAGATTGAGCGAACGCGGGAGCGCTGAGTCCGCGCTCCCGAATTGGCTTCACAATACCGTGTTAAAACAACAGCTTACAACTTGTTCTTCAAGTAGTAAGGCATCATCTTGTCCACCAGTTTTCGCAACGCTTTCTCGCGGTTTTTCGGCGAGGGATGGGTGCTGAGGAATTCAGGAGGGCGGCCACCACCCAGTTTCGCCATTTTCTGCCACAGGGTGACTGCGGCGCGCGGGTCATAGCCGGCACGGGCGGCCAGTTCGATGCCGACACGGTCCGCTTCCGATTCGCTGGTGCGGCTGTTGGGCAGGGTGATCGCCACCTGCGCGGCCACGGCGGCCAGCGCGGTCTTGCCGGGTGAGGCGTTCTTGCTCTGGGCATATGCCCCCACCGCAAGCTGGGTGGCCATAGCCACCGACATTCGCTCCGCCGAGTGGTTGAGCAGCGCATGGGCGATCTCGTGACCCATGACCTGGGCGATTTCGTCGTCGGTGGCCTTGAGTTTGTCGATCAGACCGGTGTAAATGGCCATCTTGCCACCGGCCATGCACCAGGCATTGACGGTGTCTGGGTCGTCGATGATCTTCACGCTCCAGTCCCATTTGCGGGTTTCCGGCCGCAGGATTTTGGCCTGCTCGATCAGACGGTCGGTGATGCGCTGGATGCGTGCCACCAATTTCGGGTCGTTGTTGAGTTTGCCCTTTTGCTGGAAGGGTTTCAGGGTGTTCACATAGGCCTGTTTCGAAGCCTGTATGGCCTGGTTTTCGGATACCAGCATCAGCTGACGCCGCCCCGCCAGGTTGGTGGCGCAGGCAGTGATCAGCAGGAGCAGTGAAAGGAGAATCGAAAGGCGTTTCAGGGCGTTCATGGCAAGATGATGTCAGTACGGGACGAATGCCAGCTTAACAAATGCGTCAGCCTGCTTCATCCGATGGCTTGTGCAGAATCAGGTGCAGGTAACGCCCGAGGCGGAGAAAGGCCGGATGGCGCGCATAGCGCTGCTCCAAGGCAATCAGTTCATCCAGTGGGCGTTCCTCGAGCCCCGGTCTGAGGTAGTCGTGCAGTACGCGGACACCGGCACGGCTCAGGCATTCGAGTCCAAGTGCGTTGCAGGCATCCTCGACTTCTTCCAGGCTTAGCGGGTGGTAGGGCGTGAGGCCCCCCGGATGCCCGCCGAGCCGGGCACGCTCCACATGGCGCCAGTTGCCCTGCACCAGATTGCGAAACACCAGCGCGTCGCGGTTGTAGAAGGCCAGTGACATCCAGCCGCCAGGGCGCAGCAGGTATGCGGCCTGACGCAGCCCCGAGAAGGGATCGGCCAGCCATTCGATCACGGCATGGAACAGCAGCAGATCGCAGCCCTGGGGGTGGTGTTCGGCCAGCTGCTGGAAGGGGCCTGCAACCCATTCGGGCTGACGGTCCGGCATGCGCTCGTGGTGCCGGGACAGGCTGCGTTCGAGCATGCGCTCGGAGAGGTCGTTGAAGACGACGCGGTGGCCGTGCTCCGCCAGCCACAGGCCGCTCTGGCCGAGGCCACAGCCGATGTCGAACACCTCCAGCGCAGGTCCGGATTCGATGCGCGGCAGGCATGAGGTCAGGTGATCGTGGATGACGGCAAGCCGGATCTCGCCCTTGGCGCTGCCGTAGATTTTCTGCTCGAAGGCATCGACCGCGTCGTCGAAACTGCGATCCTCTTGCGGTGGATGGCTGCCCGGATCGCGGCTCATTGCTGGGCGGTGAGGGCCAGCAGGCGGCGCACTTCGAAGACGGCGACGCTGGCCATGGTGTAGTCGAGCTTGCGCAGGGCCTGCAGTTCGGCAAGCATCTGATCGTAACGGCGAACGGCGTAGTCGTAGTGTTGCAGCCACTGCTTCAGCGCCTTGGTGGTGTGGCGCTTGTTGGGCACGGCCTGAAGAATGGCCTGGGCCAGTTCGCGCTGGAAGCGGTGCAGGGTGTTGCGCATGTTGACGATGGCCAGCTGATGCCAGTGGTTGCGCACATTGGTCTCCGAGATCTGGTCACGGACCCAGTCCAGCTGCAGACGCTCCGACAGGGCGAAGAACAGGCGCGCGGTGTTTTCGATGTGCGAGCGCAGGCTGAGACGGATTTCTATGATGTCGAAGGCGGCGGCGAGGATGCTGTTTTCGGCCAGTTCTCGGGCGATGTCTTCCGGGAAGCCCTGCTTGATGAACTGCCGGCGGTTGCGGGTATAGGTTCGCCTCACCTGACCGCTGAGCGCGTGCGGGATGACCTTGCGCAGCCGTCGGCAATCGGCGTGGTAGCGTTCGATCAGGGCTTCCACATCGAGACTGGCCGGATGGTAGCGCAGCATCCAGCTGATGGAGCGTTCGAGCAGCCCGGCGATGCCACGGTAGGCCTGGTAGCGCTGGGTCTCGTTGATCCGGCAATCCATCTGATGCAGCCGTTCCCACAGCGGATCGATGTCGAGCACGGTCTTGCAGATCTGGTGGGCACGGGCGATGCTGACGATGTTGGCGCCGGTCTCCTCGCGCATCTTGAAGCCAAAGCCGGGGCCGATCTGGTCGATGACCTGGTTGCTCAGGCGGGTGGCGATGATCTCGCGCTTGAGCGGGTGGCTGAGAATTTCCTCGCGGAAGGCCGCGCGCATCGGTTCCGGGAAATAGTCCAGTAGAACCTGCTGGGCGAAGCCTTCCTCGGCGATCTCGGAGGCGAGCAGGGCGTTCTTGTAGAACAGCTTGCTGTAGGGCAGAAGAATGCTGATCTCGGGTGCCGTAAGCCCCTGGTTGCGGGCGATGCGTTCGGTGATCTCGTCCTCGTCGGGCAGGTATTCGAGCGCGCGCTTGAGCACCTTCTGGTTTTCCAGATGGCGGATGAAACGCCGGTGTTCGTGCATCAGCTCGGGGGACTGCATCAGCACGATGTCGATGATCTGGGTTTGCGCGTAGTTGTTGCGCAGGCAGAGTTCGGCCACCTCGTCGGTCATGTCTTCGAGCAGGCGGTTGCGTTCCTGCTGGGTCATCTCGCCGCGCAGCACCATGCGCGAGAAGGCGATCTTGATGTTGACCTCGTGGTCGGAACAGTCGACGCCGGCGGAATTGTCGATGGAATCGGTATAGATCAGCCCGCCGTTCATCGCGTACTCGATGCGTCCCAGCTGGGTGAAACCCAGATTGCCGCCTTCACCCACCACCTTGACCCTCAGCTCGCGGCCGTTCACCCGTACCGCGTCGTTGGCCTTGTCCATCACATCGGCATGGGTTTCGCGCTCGCTCTTCACATAGGTGCCGATGCCACCGTTCCACAACAGGTCCAGCGGTGCCTTCAGCAACAGGCGAATCAGCTCGTCCGGAGTCACCGAATCACGCGTGCTGCCGGTCAGCGACTTCATCGCGTCGCTCATGACGATCTTCTTCTGGCGGCGGCTGAACACACCGCCACCCTTGCTGATGAGTTTTTTGTTGTAGTCGTTCCAGCCGGAACGGGGCAGGCGGAACAGGCGCTCGCGTTCGGCGTAGCTGGCCTCGATGTCCGGGTCCGGGTCGATGAAGATATGCAGGTGGTTGAAGGCGGCGACGAGCCGGATCTGGCGCGACAACAGCATGCCGTTGCCGAACACATCCCCGGACATGTCGCCGATACCGAGCACGGTGAAGGGTTCGTTCTGTATGTCCCGGCCCAGCACGCGGAAATGCCGTTTCACCGACTCCCAGGCGCCGCGGGCGGTGATGCCCATCTTTTTGTGGTCGTAGCCACTGGAACCGCCGGAAGCGAAGGCATCCTGCAGCCAGTAGTCGAGTCGCATGGCAATCGCATTGGCGGTATCGGAGAAGGTCGCCGTGCCTTTGTCGGCGGCCACCACCAGGTAGGGATCGGGGTCGTCGTAGATGCGGGTGCGCACCGGGTGCACCACCTCGCCATGGACAATGTTGTCGGTCAGTTCCAGCAGCGAGTGGATGTAGAGTTCATAACAGGCCCTGACTTCGGCAAAACCCTGTTCCCGGTCCAGACCGGCCATGCGCTTGGTGACGAAGCCGCCCTTGGAGCCGGCGGGCACGATCACCGCGTTCTTGATCATCTGCGCCTTCATCAGGCCCAGCACTTCGGTGCGGTAGTCTTCCTTGCGGTCCGACCAGCGGATGCCGCCTCGGGCGACCTTGCCGCCGCGCAGGTGGATGCCTTCGAAGCGCGCGCTGTACACGAAGATCTCATACAGCGGGTGCGGTTCCGGCAGTCCGTCCACCAGGGCCGATTCGATCTTGAAGGACAGATAGGGGAGTGGGCCGTCTTCCCGCTGGAAGAAATTGGTGCGCACGGTGGCTTCGATCAGGTTCAGCAGCTGCTTGAAGATACGGTCCTGATCCAGCGACTCGATGGCATTGAGGTCGGCCAGGTACTCCTCGCGCAGCGGTGCGAATTCGTCGGCGCGTTGTTCGGGGTTGAAATGGAGGTGAAACAGTTGCACCAGCTTGAGTGTAATGCGCGGGTGCGCGTTCAGAGTTTCGATGATCAGCGCGCGTGAATAGGGGAACTGTATCTGATGCAGGTAGGCACTGTAGGCGCGCAGCAGGTTGATGTCGGCTTCGGGCAGACAGGTTTGAAACAGCAGGCTGTTGAAGGCGTCGTTTTCGCTGCGGCCGAGCCATACATCCCGATAGAGCTGTTCAAAGTAGGCCGGCAGATCGGCGCTCTCGCCGATGCAGGGGTCGCGGAAATTGCCCAGGCTGAAGTGATGCAGCCACAGAATCTTGCCGTTGAGCTTCAGCCGGTAGGGTTTTTCCATCAGCACTTCGAGACCCATCGATTCGAGGATGGACATGGAGCGGCTGAGGGTCACGGCATCGCAGATGGCGTAGAGCTTGATGGCGAAGGCCTGGCCGCTGTCCGAGGGCGTGAGCCGCACCTGCAGGCAGTCTTCGCGTTCGGCGCGGATCAGCTTGTGCAGGTCGAGCACTGCCTCGTCCACCTCGAAATCGTCACGGTAGCTGCGCGGAAACAGGTCGTGCAACTCCTTTTTGGTGAAGGACGGCAGATCCGGATCGTCGCCGATGCGGTCATACAAATCGTCAATCCAGTGCTTGTGCATGCGTATTCCCTGTCTATCGGTGGTGATGGCTGTGTTGTCCGTTGCTGCGGCAAAACCCTGTATAGCGCCTTGCCCTGATGACAGTGTAGTTCAAGCGGTCGGCAGCCAGTTGGTAATTCGGTCACAGGCCTGGGCCAGCGTTGCCAGCTCCGGGCGATCCAGGTCGACCTGCAGATCCGGCTCGTCCAGCACCTGCTGCAGCAGGCCTTCGCCGTCGAAATCGACCAGCGCCAGGCGCAGCGCCAACCGGTCAGGCAGCCCGAAATCCTCTCCGGGCAGGGTGGCGACACCGGTTTCTTCCAGCAGTGCAGCGGCCAGTTGCGGTGCGTTGGCGATGCCGCGCTGCCGCAAGGCTTCGGTCTGAGACGCAAAATCCGCCAGGCAGTAGAACCCGCCACCGGGCGTCACCACATCCACGCCGGCGGCGCGCAGGCGTTGGCTGAAATCGATGCCGATGCCACGCATGATGTGTCGGCAGGCATGGATGTAGCCAATCAGTGCGGGGGAATCCTCAAAGGCGCAGATCGATGCCATCTGGATCGGTGCCGATACCGAGGTGAAGGTTTCGCTGGCGATTACCGTCATCGCCCGCAGCAGGTGGCGCAATTCCGGCGGGAAGGCGAAAAAGCCGAGTCGCCAGCCACCTGCGCCGGCCCATTTGCTGATGCCATTGCTGATGACCGTGCGTTCCGGGCAATAGCGGGCAATGGAACGGTGATCGCCGCGGTAGTGCAGCTCGCTGTAGATCTCGTCCGAGAGAATGATCACCGCATGCCGGCGGGCCACCGCGGCCAGCTGCTCCAGTTCCAGTGCGTCGTAACAGGCGCCGCTGGGGTTGTTCGGGCTGTTGAGTATCAGCAATTGGCAGCGACCACCTGCGCGCCGCCGGCAGTGAGCATCGAGGTCTTCCGCGGTCAGTTTCCAGCCCCGGTTCGGGCGGGTTGGAATCCAGTGCACGATTTTGCCGAGCAGTGCGGCCTGCGGTGCGTAGGAGACCCAGCTCGGGGCGGGCAGAACCAGCTCGCAATCCAATGCCATCTGCAGCCCGAACAGCAATTCCTTCGTGCCCGGCCCGATGATGATGTCGGCAGCGCTGCGATCCAGCCCCTCGCTGCGCTTCAGAAAGCCGGCGATCGCCTCGCGCAGCGGAAGGTAGCCCTGAACCGCCATGTAGTCCTTGGCTCGGGCATAGGCCTGAAGCCGGGACACCATCAACTCGGGAACGGGGAACGGGGATTGGCCCAGACCGAGCCGGAACACCGTCTTCCCCTCTCGCTGCAGGCGACGGCTTTTCTCATTGATCGCCAGGGTGGCGGATTTGGGGATGTCCAGCAGGCGGTCGTTGATGATCACCTGCGCGTGATGAAAGTGGTCGTCGAGGGCGTGCATGGACGGATCTCGTAATGTAACAGCGCTAGGCTAGGGGCCGTGTGCCAACCCTGCAATACGCTTTCGGTATATCGTTAATCCAACCGTGAATGTGGCCGCACGCGCAGGGATGCGGCCGGTTTTGTCGCGCCGGATAGTGCAAATGCTTATGACGCTAGAGCGAAGCCTTCTAAGCCGTGAGCCGGTTGACAGGGCAGGGGGGCTTCTTCGATGATGCGACTTTTCCTGAACGGATCGACCGATGAAACTGTCCGCTGCCGCAGAAGCCATCACCACCTCGCCGATACTCGTCATTGCCGCCGAGATCAACCGCCGGATCGCCGAGGGACAACGGGTCTACAATCTGACGGTAGGCGATTTCGACGCCTCGATCTTTCCGATTCCCGAAGCCCTGACCGAAGGCATCATCGATGCCTACCGGGCGCAGCAGACCAATTACCCCGGTGCCTTTGGACTCGACATTCTGCGCAAGGGGGTGGCACACCTGCTGCAACGGACATGCGGCGTCGAGCACGCGCTGGACGAGATACAGATCGCCAGCGGCTCGCGGCCGCTGATCTATTCCTTTTATCAAAGCGTGGTCGATCCGGGCGACCGGGTGGTGTATCCGGTGCCTTCCTGGAACAACGAATACTATTGCCAGTTGCTCGGCGCGCATCCGGTGCCGGTGGATACCCGGCCGGAAGACAACTTCTTCCCCACCGCCGATGCCCTGCGTCCAGTGATTGAAGACGCCAGCCTGCTGGCCCTGTGCTCGCCGCAGAACCCCACCGGTACGCTGATGGATCGAGATCAGTTACTGGATATCTGTACTCTGGTGGTGGAGGAGAATCGCCGCCGTCCGGCTGGAGCCAAGCCGCTGTATGTGATGTTCGACCAGGTCTACTGGCTGCTGACATTCGGCGCTCATGCCTTCCATCACCCGCTGGCGGTCTGTCCGGAGATTCGGCCCTATGCGGTGTTCATCGATGGCGTATCGAAATCCTTTGCCGGCACCGGTGTGCGCGTCGGCTGGGGCACGGGGCCGGCCGAGATCATCGGCAAGATGCGTGCTTTCATCGCCCATGTGGGCGCCTGGGCACCGAAACCCGAGCAGATTGCCTGTGGCGGTTTTCTGGCCAATGACGCTGCAGTAGACAGCTTCCTCGACCGCTTTCGCAGTGAATTGCAGGCGCGATTGCAGGGCTTCTACGACGGCATCATGGCGCTGCGGGCCGAGGGCTTCGATGTCGATGCCATCGCCCCACAGGCGGCCATCTACCTGTCGGTGCGCCTCGGCCTGAAGGGGCGCGTCACGCCTTCGGGCCGAAGGCTGGAGGATGATGAGTCGGTCCGTGCCTGGCTGCTGGACGAGGTCGGCATTGGCGTGTTGCCATTTTCCTGGTTCGGAGCGGACCGGCATGCCGACTGGTACCGCATATCGGTGGGCACCTGCCGGCGCGAACAGGTACAGGAAATCCTGGCTGTGCTCGGCAATGCCTTGCGGACTCTCGCCTGAACGGCCGTTCGCCGTGGGTGGATTTCCGCCCATAGAAGCGTTTCATCAGGTGATATAACAAAAACATCAATAACCGCCATTTGTTTTCGACTTTCACGGTGATATATTGCCTTCTGCTGGATCGGGCCGCTCGCCGTTTGGCGGCCTGCCTTCAGGCCCAATAACAATAAACATCCGTTTTACAGACCAAGCAGGAGTAAACACTCATGAAGAAGACCTTTTCCAAAACCTTGCTCACCGCGGGCGTAGCGCTGGCGGCTTCCATCGGCGCCACTTCGAGCATGGCGGCCGAGTTCATCACCATCGGCACCGGCGGTGTCACCGGTGTCTATTATCCCACCGGCGGCGCCATCTGCCGTCTGGTCAACAAGGGCCGCAAGCAGCACGGTGTGCGTTGCTCGGTCGAGTCCACCGGCGGTTCCGTCTACAACATCAACGCCATTCGTTCCGGCGAACTGGATATGGGCGTGGCCCAGTCCGACTGGCAGTACCATGCCTATAACGGCACCGGCAAGGAGGCCTTTATCAAGGCCGGTCCGTTCAAGGAGTTGCGCGCCGTGTTTTCGGTTCATCCCGAGCCGGTCACCATCGTTGCCCGCAAGGACGCCAACATCAAGCATGTCGATGATCTGGTCGGCAAGCGCGTCAACATCGGCAACCCGGGTTCCGGCACCGAGGCCACCTGGAATGTCATGTGGAAGGCGCTGGGCCATACCAACAAGGATCTGAAGCTGGCGGCGCAAATGAAGTCTTCCGAGACTCCGGGCGCGCTCTGTGACAACAAGATCGATGCCTTCTTCTGGCTGGTCGGTCACCCGGCGGCACTGAACAAGGAAGCCACCACCACCTGTGACGCCAATCTGGTTGAAGTCACCGGTCCGGCCATCGACAAGCTGGTTGCCGATAACCCGTATTACGACACCGCGACCATCCCCGGCGGCATGTACCGCGGCAACCCGAATGACATCCCGACCTTCGGCGTGTTCGCGACCTTCGTTTCGTCCACCCGCACTTCACCCGACACCGTGTACCAGGTGGTCAAGGCCGTATTCGACAACTTCGATCAGTTCAAGAAGCTGCATCCGGCCTTCGCCAACCTCAAGGAGAAGGACATGATCAAGAAAGCCCTGTCCGCTCCTCTGCACGAAGGTGCCGTGCGTTACTACAAGGAACGCGGCTGGATGTAATTTCCGCGGAGACAAGGGGCGCCTCGGCGCCCCTTTCTCGTTCCTCCCCGTGCGTTTCCAAAACCAAGTCAGTCGCCGGGCGGCTGCTGACTTGGCTTTGCAAATCTCATAATAAAAGGGGGAGACATACCGATGGTCGACACCACCAAGACTGCAAGCGACGCCGATCTGGAGGCGATGATTGCAGAAACCGATACCGGCGCACGACAACCCGAGGGCGGAGTCGGCAAACTGCTGATCGTGATCGCCTTTGCCTGGTCCTTGTTCCAGCTCTGGATCGCATCGCCGTTCTTCTACACGCTGGGCGAATATGTATCCTGGCTGCGGCTGAACAACACCGATACCCGCTCGATCCACCTGGCCTTTGCCCTGTGTCTGGCCTATCTGGCCTATCCTACCTTCAAGCGCTCGCCACGCAGCTACATACCGGTGCAGGACTGGATCATGGCCATCGTTGCCGTGGCCTGTGCCATGTACCTGTCGGTATTCGCACTGGAACTGGCCGAGCGTCCCGGTCTTCCGACCACGCTGGATCTGGTGGTTTCCGGAATCGGGCTTGTCATGGTGCTGGAAGCGGCGCGCCGCTCGCTCGGCCCACCGCTGATGGTGATCGCGCTGCTGTTCCTGTTGTATGTCTTTTTCGGGCATCTGGCGCCAGAAGTCATCGCCTGGAAGGGCGCGAGCTTTGCCAAGGCGATGAACCACATGTGGCTGTCGCAGGAAGGCGTGTTCGGCGTGGCCCTGGGTGTGTCCACCAGCATGGTATTCCTGTTCGTGCTGTTCGGTTCGATGCTGGAGAAGGCTGGCGCGGGCAATTACTTCATCTGGGTGGCCTTTTCCCTGCTCGGTCACATGCGGGGAGGTCCGGCCAAGGCGGCTGTGGTCTCCTCGGCGATGACCGGCCTGGTGTCCGGTTCGTCGATCGCCAATGTGGTCACCACCGGCACCTTCACCATACCCCTGATGAAGCGGGTCGGCTTCCCGGCCGAGAAAGCGGGCGCGGTCGAGGTGGCCTCATCCACCAATGGCCAGCTGACGCCGCCGGTCATGGGCGCCGCGGCCTTCCTGATGATCGAGTTTGTCGGCATCTCCTACATCGAGGTCATCAAGCACGCCTTCCTGCCGGCGATCATTTCCTATATTGCTCTGGTTTACATCGTCCATCTGGAAGCCTCCAAGGCCGGTCTTGAGGGGCTGCCGCGGGCGATCAAGCGATCCTTCCTGCAGTCGATGCTGGTGTTCCTGGTCAATGTGCTCGGCATCATCATACTTTCCGGCATCGTGTATTACGGTTTTGGCTGGGTCAAGGATGTGGCCGGTGACGCCACCTTGTGGGTGGCCAGTGCGATCATTCTGGCCGTCTATGTGGCGCTGGTGAAATACTCGACCCGCTTCCCCGAACTGGGTAACAGCGACGAGATCGATCAGCTTCCGGTACCCGGACCGATCGTCAAGGCCGGTCTCTACTACCTGCTGCCGGTGGTGGTGCTGATCTGGTGCCTGACCGTCGAGCGCTTGTCGCCCGGACTCTCCGCCTACTATGCCTCGTTGTTCATGGTGGTGATCCTGTTCACCCACAAGCCGTTGAAAGCCTTCTTCAAGGGGCAGGGACAGATCGGCGCCAAACTGCGTGAGGGTGCGGGGGATTTTGTCGATGGCATGGTCACCGGTGCCCGCAACATGATCGGCATCGGTGTGGCCACCGCCTGCGCCGGCATCATTCTGGGCACCGTTACCCTGACGGGTATTGGCCTGGTGATGTCCGAATTCGTCGAGTTCATATCCGCCGGCAATATCATCCTGATGTTGCTGTTCACCGCGGGCATCAGCCTGCTGCTGGGGATGGGACTGCCGACCACCGCCAATTACATTGTGGTGTCCTCGCTGATGGCGCCAGTCATCGTGCAGGTGGGTGCCGCCAATGGTCTGATCGTTCCACTGATTGCGGTCCATCTGTTCGTGTTCTATTTCGGCATTCTGGCGGACGACACGCCACCGGTGGGTCTGGCGGCTTATGCCGCGGCAGCGATTTCCGGGGGTGATCCGATCAAGACCGGCGTGCAGGGTTTCACCTACGACATCCGCACCGCGGTATTGCCGTTCATGTTCATTTTCAATACCGAACTGCTGATGATTGGCATTGGCGGTCCTGTCCATCTGGCGCTGGTGGTGGTGTCGGCAACGGCGGCGATGCTGTTGTTCGCTGCGGCCACCCAGGGTTGGTGGCTGACCAAAACCAAACTTTGGGAGACGGCCGCCTTGCTGCTGATCGCATTCACCCTGGTGCGTCCCGGCTTCTGGTGGGACATGGTCTATCCGCCGTTGCAGAAGGCACCGGCTACGCAGATTTACGACATCGTCAAGGAGCTGCCGCCCAAGTCTCAGGTGCGCGTGCATGTACTCGGCGAGACCCTGGAAGGCAAGCCTGTCGACAAGGTGGTCATGCTGCCGGTGGGCGAGGCCAATGAAGACGGCAAGGAGCGATTGACCAAGGCGGCCGGCCTCGAGTTGCGCGAGGAGAACGGCAAGATGCTGATCGACAATCTGGTGTTCGGCAGCGCCGCCGAACGACAGAAACTGGATTTCGACTGGGAAGTGGCTGATGTACAGGTGCCTGCGGACCGGCCGAGCAAGCAATGGATGTTCATTCCGGCCCTGCTGTTGTTGTTGCTCGTCTATCTGTCGCAGAAAAGCCGTATCAATGCGGGAAGAAAGCCGGCTGAAGCCGCCGCCTAACCGGAACAGGAGATACTGACATGTTCAAGAAAATATTGCTGCCCGTCGATCTCGAGCACTCGGATGCCGCGGCCCGCGCGCTCAGACTGGCCCTGGAAGAGGTCGAACGCTCGAATGCGGAACTCTATGTCATGACCGTTGCTCCTGGCTTCGGCATGCCGCTGGTGGCTTCGTTCTTCGATGAGGATACGGTGAAGAAGGCGATGAAAGTCATCGCCGATCACCTCAAGGAGTATGTGAAAACGCACATCCCCAAAGCGGTCAAACCCAAGCTGATCGTGGCCGAGGGCAATCCACCCGAGCAGATCCTCAAGCAGGCCAGGAAGAACGGCATCGACTTGATCGTGATTCCTTCACATGACAACGAAATGGAGCAGATCTTCCTCGGTTCGGTCGCCGCCAAGGTGGTGCGCCACTCCCGTTGTTCGGTGCTGGTGGTCAAGCCCGAATCCCGGTAACGGAGTCCTCACACCCTGTGACCGCGGCCGGTTTTTACCGTGCCGCGGTTTTTTTTGGGCTGCGGCCGGGCAATACCCCGCCGAGGATGGCATCCATCAACTGCTCATGAAGACCGCTCAGCGGTTCGTCGATGACACCGTCGAGGCGCAGCTGGATCAGCCGAATGGCGCCGCCGAACACGCTCGAGGTGGCTACCCAGGAGTTCATCTCCCGGATCTCGCCTCTAGCCATGCCTTTTTCGACGATGGAGCGCATGCGCGAGAACGGAGCGGAATGGTACAGCAGGGGTTCGTCGGGCAGGAAGTCGCTGTGCTTGGCGTGAAACGCGAAGGCGATGATGTTGCGGTGAGTCTCGGTGTGTTCAAACAACTTGGCGATGATGGCTTCGCAACAGTGCAGCGGGGAGTCGATGCCGGAACATACCCGCTCGATCATGTCTTCCAGTTCGCGAAGAATATGCTGGTGCAGGGCACGGGCCACACCTTCCTTTCCACCGAAATGGTTGTAGATGGAGCCGATGCTGACATTGGCGCGGCGCTGTATTTCGTGAATGGACACCTTGTGGTAGCCCGTTTCCACAAACAGGTCGAGCGCTGCGGTCAGTATGCGGCAATCGACGGGTTCGGGGATTTGGGTACATTGATTCAGGTATGGCATGGCGCGCATCCTATATCACGGCGTTCTCTCAGTCACCCTCCGAACGTGCACAGTGAGGATCGATGGGCACCGTTGACTGAAATGAACATTCATTCTATTCTATCGCGCATCTTCTGCACATCACCAATCGAGGAGAGAACCGCATGAAATGCAAAGCCGCTGTTGCCTGGGAACCGAAGAAGCCACTGGAAATCGAGGAAGTTGAAGTTGAAGGCCCGAAAGAAGGCGAGGTCCTGCTCAAGGTGGTCGCTTCGGGCGTGTGTCATACCGATGCCTTTACGCTGTCCGGCGATGACCCGGAAGGCGCTTTCCCCTGTATTCTCGGGCACGAGGGCGGTTGCGAGGTGGTCGAATGCGGGCCTGGGGTGAAGGACCTGAAGCCCGGCGATCATGTCATTCCGCTGTACATCCCGGAATGCGGTGAGTGCGAATACTGCAAGTCGCCCAAGACCAACCTCTGCCAATCGATTGCCAGCACCGTATGGACCGGTTACATGCCCGATGGCACCCGCCGTTTCTCGGTGGGCGGCAAACCGATCTATCACTATATGGGCTGTTCAACCTTTTCGGAGTACACCGTGGTACCGGAAATCGCGTTGGCCAAGATCAACAAGGCGGCACCTCTGGACAAGGTTTGCCTGCTCGGGTGCGGTGTGACCACGGGCATTGGCGCGGTGCTCAACACGGCCAAGGTGGAACCGGGCTCCACGGTGGCCGTGTTTGGTCTCGGCGGGATCGGGCTGTCGGTGGTTCAGGGAGCGGTCATGGCCGGCGCTTCACGCATTCTTGCGGTGGATATCAACGATGACAAATGGGAGATGGCCAAGGCCTTGGGTGCGACCGATTTTGTCAACCCGAGCAAGATCGACGGGAATGTGGTCGAACACATCGTGGAGATGACCAGCGGAGGAGTGGATTATTCCTTCGAGTGCATCGGCAATGTGCATGTCATGCGGGATGCGCTCGAGTGTACACACATGGGCTGGGGTGTTTCCACGGTCATAGGCGTGGCCGGAGCAGGTCAGGAAATCTCGACCCGGCCGTTTCAACTGGTTACGGGACGCACCTGGAAAGGCACCGCTTTTGGCGGGGTCAAGGGCCGGACCGAACTGCCCGGCTATGTGGACCGTTACCTGCAGGGCGATATCGAGCTGGACAGCATGGTGACCCATACCATGGGGCTGGAAGACATCAACACGGCCTTCGACCTGATGCATGAAGGCAAGAGCATCCGCTCGGTCATCATTTTCTGAGGGCGCGTCATGAAACAGATCGAATCCATCAAGGAGTTTGGTGGTTACCTCAACCGCTATCGGCATGATTCCGAGGTCTGTCATTGTCCGATGACCTTTTCGGTCTACCTGCCACCGGCCGCCGAGAAAGGTCCGGTGCCTGCGCTGTACTGGCTGTCGGGTCTGACCTGCACCGATGACAACTTCCGCGTCAAGGCGGGGGCCCAGCGCTATGCCTCCGATCTGGGCATGGCCCTGGTCATCCCGGACACCAGCCCCAGAGGAGACGATGTGCCCGATGCCCCAGATCGCTACGACCTCGGACAGGGTGCAGGTTTCTATGTCAATGCGACCCAGTTGCCCTGGAACCGCCACTATCACATGTACGACTATGTGACGGATGAGTTGCCGCGGCTTGTGGAATCCGAGCTGCCATTGATCCCCGGTCTGCGCTCCATCAGCGGGCATTCCATGGGCGGGCACGGCGCGCTGATCTGCGCCCTGAAAAACCCGGATGCATACGCTTCCGTATCGGCTTTTGCGCCCATCTGCCATCCCAGTGAATGCGGCTGGGGGCAAGGCTGTTTTTCCGCCTATCTTGGCGAGGACCGTGACGCCTGGGCGGCCTACGATGCAGTGGAGTTGATCCGCAACGGCGCCCGTGTTGATGAAATTCTTGTCGATCAGGGCACGGCCGACGAGTTCCTCGAGGAAGGGCAACTCAAGCCCGAGGATCTGGAAAACGCCTGCAAGGAAGCGGAAATCCCGCTGGATCTGCGCCGACAGCCAGGCTACGATCACAGTTATCACTTCATCGCCACCTTCATCGGCGATCATCTGATGCGTCACGCGCAAGCCCTCAACCGGCAGCGCTGAGCAATTGCCGGAGTTGCCGTCACAGCAGCCGGAGGCCACCATGGCAGGGCGGAGCAAACATCAGCCCAGAGGACGCCGTGCCGATGCACGGTCCCTGACGGAACTTCGTGATCTGCTGGGCAGCCAGCGGTTGCGAAGAGATCGCTTGATCGAGTACCTGCACCGGGTACAGGACTGTTTCGGCCATATTCCCCAGCGTCTGCAGGTGGCGCTGGCCCATGAACTTGGCCTGGGCGTCGCAGAGGTGCATGAAGTTGCAAGCTTCTACCAACATTTCGATCCGCTCCACGGTGACGATGATGCGCCTCCCCGCTACACCCTGCGGGTCTGCGATTCGCTTGCCTGTGCCATGGCCGGGTCGGAGGCCCTGCTCAATGCGCTGAAGACTCTGGACATCAGCGGGGTGCGGGTGCTGCCCACGCCCTGCGTGGGGCGCTGTGCCCGGCCGCCGGTGGCGATGTTTGGTCAGAACCCGATCGAACAGGCCACCGTCGATCGCGTTGTCCGGGTCATCGAGTCCGGAGATGACCGGCCGGAACCGTTGCAACCGTCCATCGATTATGGAGACTACCGCAATGGGGGCGGATACCGCCTGTTGGAACGGCTCCATCAGGGAGAACTGAGCGGAGATGCGGTTGTGGACGCCCTGCGCGCATCCGGCCTTCGCGGTCTGGGCGGCGCCGGGTTTCCCTCGGTGCTGAAGTGGGAAGCGCTGATGCGCCAGCCCCCTCCCCATTATCTGGTCGTCAATATCGACGAGGGCGAACCGGGAACCTTCAAGGACCGCCATTTTCTGGAATCCGATCCGCACCGCTTTCTGGAAGGGGCGCTGATCGCTGCCCATGTGACCGGTTGTGACAAGATCTTTCTCTATCTGCGCGACGAATATGCCGCCTGCCGGCGAATGCTGGAGCAGGAGCTGAAACGCCTGCAGGAGGATCCGCCAGTGCAGGGGCTGTTGCCCCTGATCGAGCTGAGACGAGGGGCGGGGGCCTATGTCTGTGGCGAGGAATCGGCCCTGCTCGAATCGCTGGAAGGCAAGCGCGGCATGCCCCGCCAGCGGCCGCCCTATGTCACTGAGTCCGGTCTGTTCGGCCATCCTACGCTGGTACACAACCTGGAAACCCTGCACTGGATCCGGGATGCCGTGGAGGCCTGCCTCGACTCTGAAGGAAAAACACGGCCGACCGGGTTGCGCAGCTACTCGGTATCCGGGCGTGTACGGCGGCCGGGTGTCTACCGGGCACCGGCCGGCATCAGTGTCCGCGAGTTGATCGACGATTACTGTGGCGGCATGCAGCCGGGCCACGAGTTTTACGGGTATTTCCCCGGAGGGGCTTCAGGCGGCATGTTGCCCGCCCGTCTGGGGCATCTGCCACTGGATTTCGGGACACTCGAGGAATACGGCTGTTTCGTTGGATCGGCGGCGGTGATCGTGTTTTCCCATCGGGATCGGGCGAAGGATCTGGCACTCAACGCGCTGCGTTTCTTTGAACATGAATCCTGTGGCCAGTGCACGCCCTGCCGGGTGGGCACGGCCAAGGCGGTGGACATGATGGCGCGTGAGCATTGGGATTTCGAAGCGCTGGAGGATCTGTGCCAGGTCATGGCCGATGCCTCCATTTGCGGTCTGGGGCAAGCAGCCGCCAACCCGATTCGCTGCCTGCTGGAACATTTCGCCGATGAGCTGGAGGGTGACGATGGCTGAATCAATCATCCGTTTTCGCCTCAACGGGAGAGAGGTTGAAGCGGCCCCTGAAGAGACGCTGTTGCAGGTGGCGGAACGGGAAGGCGTTGAACTGCCACACCTGTGCACCCATCCATCGCTGCGCAACGATGGAAACTGCCGTTCCTGCGTCGTGGAGATCGAGGGTGAACGGGTGCTCGCACCTTCCTGTTGCCGTCATCCCGTCCAGGGCATGGCGGTCGACACCGATACGCCACGCGCCATCAAGGCCCGGCGCACGGTCATCGAACTGTTGCGCGCCGACATGCCCGAGCAAGGGCGTTCGCCCTGGCGCGGCGATTCCGAGCTGGATCACTGGGCCGACCGCCTCAAGATTGGACGCCCGCGTTTTGCTATGCGCGATCAGCCGCCGGCGGATCTGACTCATCCGGCCATTGCCGTCCATCTTGATGCCTGCATCCAGTGCAACCGATGTCTGCGCGCCTGTCGGGAAGAACAGGGCAATGATGTCATCGGTTATGCCTTGCGTGGCAGCCGGTCGCGGATCGTGTTCGACCTTGATGATTCCCTCGGAGCGAGCAGCTGTGTTGCCTGTGGCGAATGCGTGCAGGTCTGTCCTACCGGCGCATTGATGCCGGCCACTGAGGTCGCAATGCCGGTGATGGAACGGCAAGTCGAATCGCTCTGCCCCTACTGTGGTGTGGGATGCCTGGTGACCTATCATCTGCGGCACGGCCAGATTCGCGCGGTGACGGGCCGCGATGGTGCCACCAACCGCTCGCGGCTGTGTGTGAAGGGGCGTTTCGGTTTCGATTACATCCGTCATCCGGATCGACTCAGACGGCCTCTGATACGCCGTGAGGATGCACCCAAGACCGAGGCATTGGTGGATCCCGCGGATATGGACAGATATTTCCGCGAAGCGAGTTGGGAAGAGGCGCTCGACCGGGCGGCAGAGGGTTTCAGGACGATCCGGGAAACCCACGGCGGCGAGGCTTTGGGCGGTTTCGGTTCGGCCAAGGGCAGCAACGAGGAAGCCTATCTGTTCCAGAAGCTGGTGCGCTGCGGTTTCGGCAGCAATCATGTGGATCACTGCACCCGCCTGTGCCATGCCTCCTCGGTGGCGGCACTGCTGGAAGGCATCGGCTCGGGCGCGGTATCGAACCCGGTGGCCGATGTGGCGCAGGCGGAGGTCCTGTTCATCATCGGTTCCAACACCACGGTCAATCACCCGGTGGCGGCGACCTGGATGAAGAATGCGGCGCGCCACGGGGCGAAGCTGATCGTGGCAGACCCGGTGAGAACCGAACTGATGCGCCATGCGACCCATGCCCTGCAGTTCCACCCGGATACCGATGTGGCCCTGCTCAATGGCATCATGCATGCAATCATCGACGAAAAACTCTGTGACGAATCCTTCATTGCAGAGCGCACCGAAGGCTTCGAGGCACTGAAACGGCACCTGGCCGATTACCCGCCCGAGCGGGTGGCCCCCGTTTGTGGCATCGATGCCGAAACCCTGCGCGAAGTGGCTCGTCTCTATGCTGGGGCGCGGAGTGCGATGATCTTTTGGGGCATGGGCATTTCCCAGCATGTGCATGGCACAGACAATGCCCGCTGCCTGATCGCCCTGGCCCTGATGAGCGGACAGATCGGGCGACCCGGGACCGGGCTGCATCCGCTGCGCGGGCAGAACAATGTGCAGGGCGCGTCGGATGTCGGGTTGATTCCCATGTTCCTGCCCGATTACCAGGCCGTGTCAGACGGCGCAGCACGGGCGGGATTCGAGAAGCTCTGGGGATGCCGGCTCAGTGACCGGCCCGGCATGACGGTGGTCGAAATCATGCACGCCATTGAACAGCAGCGAATCCGCGGCATGTACATCATGGGCGAGAACCCGGCCATGTCGGATCCCAATCTGGCGCGAACCCGGGCGGCCCTGGCCCGTCTGGACCATCTGGTGGTGCAGGATTTGTTCCTCACCGAAACCGCCGGCTTTGCCGATGTGGTGCTTCCGGCTTCGGCGTTTGCCGAAAAAACCGGCAGCTTCACCAATACCGACAGACGCGTACAGCTGGGCCGAGAGGTCGTTGAGCCGCCCGGCGAGGCGCGTCAGGATCTGTGGATCATTCAGCAGATTGCCCGACGCCTGGGACTGGACTGGAACCATGATGGCCCGCAAAGCGTATTCGAGGAAATGCGACTGGCGATGCCCAGCATTTCGGGCATCAGCTGGGAAAGGCTGCAGCGGGAGGATTCGGTGATCTATCCCTGTACCAGTGAAGATGATCCGGGGCAGGCGGTGCTGTTCGAGGAGCGTTTCCCAACCGATACGGGGCTGGGCCGTTTCGTACCCGCCACCTTCAGCCGCGCCGATGAATTGCCGGACGAAGACTATCCGTTCGTGCTGATTACCGGTCGGCAACTTGAACACTGGCACACCGGTGCCATGACACGGCGGGCGACGGTGCTCGATGCCCTGCAACCGAATCCTGTGGTCACCATGAATGCGGAGGATTGCGCGTCGCTGGGGCTTGAAGAAGGTGATCGGATACGGCTTGAGACACGGCGCAACTCGATCGTAGCCGGCCTGGTGATCGATCCGGGCATGCCGCGAGGCAGCCTGTTCATGCCCTTCTGCTACCGTGAGGCGGCCGCCAATCTGCTCACCAACGAGGCGCTGGACCCTGTGGCGAAAATTCCGGAATTCAAGTTCTGCGCGTTGCGTGTCTCGGTGGCAGACTGAGCCTCAGGCGAAGACCACCCAGGTGGTGGCGATGTACTTGACGCCTTGCTGCAGCGTCACGCCCCGGTGCTCGTGGGTCCAGAAGGGGGGAAACAGCACCAGCTTGCCCTGGGTGGGCTTGATCTTTACATCCTGATAAAGGAACTCCGTCTCACCGCCCGGACCGGGCACATCATTGAGGTACCAGACGGCGACCAGTTGCCGTTCGGCGAACTGGTGGCTGCCGCCGTCGATGTGCCAGTGGTAGTGCTCGCCGGGCAGGGTGCGTTGTATGGCGTAGCCGTTGTCCTTGAACGGCCCCTTGAAGTATTCGTACTTCTCGCGGAACTCCTTGAGTGCGAGGCCCAGCGAGCGGAACAGGTTGTTGTCCACATCCTTCCAGTGCGGCTTTCCGCTGACGACCAGATCGGTGGACTTCTTGATCGAGCGGTCTTCCTCGAAGGTTTGGCCGATGCGCCCCAGGTATTGCTCGTCCTTGGCCTGTTCGAAGCGTTCGATCATGTTGTCACAGAGAAAGCAGGGCAGGGCATCTTCCTTTTCGAAGATGAAGGACAGGGGCTTGACTTCGCGGATGCTGCTGAGTTCGCTCATGGGGCCGGATCTCACAGGTGTGCCTGGTCGAGGTATTCGGCCACGGCTGGCGCCGGATTCTCCCCACTGTCGGCAGCGATTGCAAGCAGCGCATGCAGGGTATTGCCCCAGTGCTGTTCTCCGGCTTGAGCCAGGTCAATCAGGTGTCGTGCATCGCCGTCCTGATCCCAGCGGCGGTAGGCTTCGACGGCCTGCGGAAAGAGCTGGCGGCGCAGCGCGGTGAGGTTGGCAAAATAGAAATGCACCGGTGCCGGATTGTCCTGCTCCGCCAGCCAGGGCAGCAGTACCCGGCAATCGGCCAGATGGTCACGGGCAGCGCGCGCCAGCAGTTCGGCGCGGGTACCCAGCAGGCGGTGCATCAGCCGCCGCCAGTCATCGCCCAGTTCCCGGGTCACCGCCATCTCGCCGAGTTCATGCCGGATCAGGGTGTGTTGCTCGACATCCACCATGGCTTCCAGCGCCTCGGGGATTGAGCGTTCGAAGGGGTAGAAGGACAGGGCGCGCCCCATCGCGTTGTCGAAACGGTTCCAGGCCCATTCCTGATAGCGTTCCCAACACATGCGCTTGAGCGATTCGCGGCGCAGGATGATCTCGCTGTCGGTGGACATGGCCGGCGGGGCGGTGAGGTCGCGTGCGTACTCCCGACCGGCGATGGTCACCGTCACCCCGTCGGTCTCGTAGTGCTGGATTCGCTCGGCGAGCACGAAGTGGTCCACGCCCTTCTGACCGATGCCGCCGTGATAGAACAGGCCGGAATCACCGATCACACGGTTGACCGGTGCCGGATCATAGGGGTCGAATTCATGGCCGTCGATCCTCAGAGGGCGGTAGTCTTCATCCGCCACCGCATCCCAGCGGTCCTCGCGCTCGCGCAGCCACTGACTGATGGCTTCACCCTCGATCTCCTGTTCGAAGTCCAGGGCATGAATCCATCGGTAGAACTCGCGCATCTTGAGCAGATAGATGCACAGGGTATAGTTGCCGGCATGGCGGGCGTCGGATATGTCGCAGTTGTACTGGACCTGCGGGCGCAGCCGTTCGAGTGAATCCGTGGAAACCATAAAATCCTTAGTAAAATACTCAGGTATTTTATGCTAGCATTCCCGCATCGAGATGGCTATACGAGTTTGATGACATGGCAAGACTGAAAACCGGCTGGAACCAGCGCGGGCGCGCCCGCAGCCTGGAAGAGATCGGCTCCGCGATCAGTTTCAATATCTGGCAGATCGCCGGTCAGGGCGTGCTCGATCTCGAAAACGAAGGTTTCGAGACCACCACCCAGTCGCAGCGGCTGGATGTGCTCACAGAGTATGCGGCTTACCTGCTGCAACTGGTCGACCGCATGGTGTTCGATCGTTTCGATCTCGAGCAGCGCAACCGGCTGATCAGCGCGGCGGGGCTGCACATGGCCGATATTCTTCAGGACAACCGCATCGAAACCGATGGCCCGGGCGATTACCACAAACCCTTCCTCGACCTGCTCAACCGGCGTTTTGCCGAATACGCCCAATGCCAGTTCGACCGCAAGGACGGCCCCAGCTTCGTCTATCTGCGGCTGGTGGGTGATCATGTGAGCGCCCAGATGGGCGAGAAGGACAACAAATGGATTACCGGCTATGTCATCGACATTGCCGGTCCCAAGCTGTTCAAGAGCCTCAAGCGGGTGCTGCCCGGCCTGCTCGATCCCGCGCAGCGGGGTCTCGAAGAAGAGCACGACATGGAGCTGGGCAAGAACTACGAGCTGTAGTCGGTTCGGGCAACGCCCGGGCCTGGGGGCGGCGCCCGTCCGGGGCGGTTCAGGCGATCGCTTCCTTCACTTCCTGCACACCGCCTTCCATGTCGATTTCCTCGAAGTCTCCGGCCATGCCCAGCCGGTGATAGGCGGGCAACTGCTCAAGCTCCACGCTGCCTAGCGGATGGTCTGTACCGGCCACCGTCTGCACCAGCGCCACCTGCACCACATCGCAGTAATCCGGGTCACCACCGTGCTGACGGTGGATGTCCAGATGTTCGGCCGGCACCTGGACCATGTCGGGGGCGAATTCCCAGTTTTCGAGGATTTTCTCGCCGATGCGTGGCGACAGCTCCTGCAAAAGGCCATTGAGGGCGTCGGGGTTGTTGAGCAGGACAGGGTCGCTTTCGGCCTTGACCAGGATCGGGGAGACCCCGATGGAATGGGTGAGTCCGGCGAGCAGGGCTGAATCGGATTCCAGCGTCGTGTACATCTTGGCCAGCACCGCGCTCAGTGCGGCGATGTCGGTCGAAAGCTTCCAGTATTTGCGCAGGTACTTGTCCACCACCGGGTTGGTGGCCTGGAACAGTTGCTTCATGACCAGTGAGGTGGCCAGATTGCGCACCGTGTTGAGGCCCATGCGGGTGACCGCGGCCTGTACGCTGGTGGCCGGGCTCATGCCCCGGTAGAGCGCGGAGTTGGCAACCTGGATGATGCGCGCGGAGAGCGCTGCATCGGTGATGATGATGTCGGCGATGTCCTTGATGGTGGCGTCTTCATCGTCCACCGTGTCGCGCACCCGGATCGCTACCTCGGGCAGCGTGGGCAGCGGCAGGCGGTTGTGTTCCAGGTCGTCGAGGACGGATTCGGCGGTAATGCTGGTCATGGGCGATACCCTGTCTGTAAGAGCTGACAGGAGTATAGAAGGCCGTGGACGGTTGACCAGTCGGCAGCCGGATTATTTTCGTGGCCGGGTCATGCTTCAGCGTTGTCCTCGAAGGCGTAGGGCAGCGGCAGCAGGCGTATTTCGGTTGCGGGCTGTTCCACCAGCTTCAGGTCGCCGCTTTCGGCGCGATCGATACGGGCGATGAACAGCATGCGGCTGCCGCCGTTGGGCAGTGATACGGCATCGACCACCTTGCCGCTGCCATCGCTGCTTTCCGCGTCACGAGCGGTCAGTTCATCGCCCGGCGCGGGCGCTCGGACACTGTCGATTTCGGCGCGGTACATGCGCCGCTTGAGCTTGCCCAGATACTGCATGCGGGCCACCACTTCCTGACCGGGGTAGCAGCCCTTCTTGAAGCTGACACCGTCGATCAATTGCAAATTGGCCATCTGCAGCACGAAGGCTTCGCTGGTCTCCGGGTACAGCGTGGGGATGCCGGCATCGATGTTCTGCAGTCGCCAGTGCTCGGGACCGTTGACGGCGAACTCATTCGCCAGGCGTCGCCACAGGGCAATGGCTTCCGCGGTGTCGGTGGACAGCAGCAGCCAGCGGCGGCGGCCCTCGGCGGCCGGCAGACGAACGCTGATCAGGGTATCGGTCTGGTGAACGGCATCGATGTCCTGCGGCCAGTCGGGCCCGGGCACGGCGTCCTGTGCGTCCAGAGTAACGCTGATCAGGGCGAAATCATTGCTGATGTCGGCGAGGATCACCTTCGACAGCAGCACGAATCGCTGCAGTTTTTCCTGTACCGAGGCGATCATCGAGCGCGGCATCAGCAGCAGGTAGCCGCCCTCGATGGGAATCACCCGGAACAGGCCGATCATGCGCCCCTTGGCATTGGAAAAGGCGCTCAGTTGCGAGCGGCCGGTACCGATGCGGGTGATATCGTTGGACAGCTGGTTTTGCAGGAATTCGGTGGCGTCGTCGCCGCCCACATAGAGCAATCCGTGATCGTCCAGTGCGCACAGGCCATTGCTTTCCTGCAATGGTGCGTGGGACTGGGTGGCGAGGCAGTCGGTCCAGGCTTTCATCGGCGGGTCTCCGCGAGTTTGAGTTGCTGTTGGCTGATGGCCCAGTGCAGGTGCTCGGCGATCAGGCTGTCGGCCCCGGTCAGCGCCTGTTCGAGGGCATGCAGAATATGGGGGTCCGCGCTGGCGTTTCCAAGCGCCACCGCCAGGTTTCGGCGCCAGCGGGCATAGCCGATACGGCGGATCGGTGAACCCTCGAAGCGGTCGAGGAACTGGCGTTCGCTCCAGCCGAACAGCTCCAGCAGCTCGATGTCGTCGAGGCCGTGCCGGGGCTGGAAGTCGGGGATGCGGGTGGTCTGTTCGAAACGGTTCCACGGGCAGAAGATCTGGCAATCGTCGCAGCCGTAGATACGGTTGCCGATGGCGGATCGCCACTCGACCGGGATGGCGCTGTGGTGCTCGATGGTCAGGTAGCTGATGCAGCGTCGTGCATCCACCAGATAGGGTTCGACGATGGCGCCGGTGGGACAGGCGTCGATGCAGGCACGGCAGTCGCCGCAGTGGGGGTCCATGGGGCCGTCTTCGGGCAACGGCAGGTCGGTGAAGATCTCGCCGAGGAAGAACCAGGAACCCTGATCACGGGTCAGCAGACAGCTGTGTTTGCCGCGCCAGCCGATACCGGCCTGGACGCCGAGGCTGCGTTCCAGTACCGGTGCACTGTCGGTGAATACCCGGAAACCGAACCTGCCGATCCGGGCGGACAGTTCGTAGGCCACCTTTTGCAGGCGCTTGCGGATCAGCTTGTGGTAATCCCGGCCCAGTGCATAGCGTGAAACATAGGCCTTGCTCGGGTGGTCGAGCAGCGTGCGGGCGCGCGACGAGGGCTCGGGCAGGTAATTCATGCGCAGGCAGATGACGCTGAGGGTATCGGGCACCAGCAGCGTCGGGTCCAGCCGCTTGTCCACATTGCGCGCCATATAGCCCATTTCTCCATGGAACTGGCGCTCGAGCCACTGGGGATACAGGGTCGAATCGCGGTCGATGCGTGCCCGGGTCACGCCAGCGGCCTCGAAGCCCTGGCGGGCGGCCAGATTGCGGATCAGACTGCCGATGTTCTCGGGCAGGGAGCGCGCTTCGGTGGCGGTCGGGGGCAGGGCGGGCACGGCGGGCGGGTCGGGTACTATTGTTTTCGGAGTGCTGTACAATACCGCCTTTCGACCCGAAAACAACGCCATTTTCCATCATGACACTGTATCTGGCCATCGCCGCGGGCGGTTCGCTCGGCGCGGTCTGCCGCTACTGGGTATCCACGCATACCTATGCCTGGCTGGGCACAGGTTTCCCCTTCGGCACCTTGATGGTCAATGTCACCGGTTCGCTGCTGATGGGCTTTCTCAGCGTGCTGCTGACCCAGCGGCTGGCATTGCCGGAAGAAGTGAGGGTGGCTTTGCTGGTCGGCTTTCTGGGTTCCTATACGACTTTTTCCACCTTCGCGCTGGACGGGCTGAACGCCCTGCATCAGGGTGCGACGGGTCGGGTCGTGGCCTATGTGCTGATCAGTGTTTTCGGCAGTTTACTGGGCGTCTGGCTGGGCTGGCTGGGCGCGCGACTACTCGTGAGATAGATTCCCATGCTGGACCCCAAACTGTTGCGCAGCGATATCGACAGCGTCGTGGAACGCCTGCGCCGCAAGCATTTCGACTTCGACAAGAACCGTTTTCTCGAACTTGAGGAACAGCGCAAGCGCCTGCAGGTGCGCACCCAGCAGTTGCAGAACGAGCGCAATACCTCCTCCAAGGCGATCGGCAAGGCCAAGGCCCAGGGCGAGGACATCCAGCCGTTGCTCGACCGCGTCGCCCATCTCGGCGATGAGCTGAAGGCGGTGGAGCAGGAGCTGGAAGCGATCCAGTCGCAGATCGACGCGCTGTTGCTTTCGGTACCCAATCTGCCGGACGATTCGGTGCCCGAGGGCGACAGCGAGGACGACAACCTCATCGTCGAAACCTGGGGCCAGCCGCCGTCCTTCGATTTCGAAGTCCGTGATCATGTGGACCTGGGTGCGCTGCACCGGGGCATGGATTTCGAGCGTGCGGCGAAACTCTCCGGTGCCCGTTTCGTCACCCTCACGGGCGGCATTGCACGGCTGCATCGGGCGCTGATCCAGTTCATGCTGGCGCAGCATGTGGAGCAGCACGGCTATACCGAAGCCTATGTCCCCTATCTGGTCAATGCGGACTGCCTCTATGGCACCGGGCAGTTGCCGAAGTTCGAAGAGGATCTGTTCCGCATCGATCACGATGGACGGCCGATGTACCTGATACCCACCGCCGAGGTGCCGGTGACCAATTTCGTGCGCGACAGCATCGTCGATGACAGCGAGCTGCCGCTGCGTTATGTGACCCATACGCCCTGTTTTCGTGCCGAGGCGGGTTCCCATGGTCGCGATACCCGCGGTCTGATCCGCCAGCACCAGTTCGAGAAGGTGGAACTGGTGCAGATGGTCCGGCCGCAGGAGTCCTGGGACGCACTGGAAGCCCTGACCGGCCATGCGGAGAACATCCTGCGCCAGCTCGAGCTGCCCTACCGCAAGGTGGTCCTCTGTGGTGGCGATCTGGGCTTTTCCGCCGCCAAGACCTATGATCTGGAGGTCTGGCTGCCGGCGCAGGACACCTACCGAGAGATATCCTCCTGCAGCAACATGACCGACTTTCAGGCGCGAAGGATGAAGGCCCGCTGGCGCAATCCGCAGACCGGCAAGCCGGAATTGCTGCATACCCTCAATGGTTCCGGCCTCGCCATCGGGCGCACCCTGGTGGCGGTGATGGAAAACGGCCAGCAGAAGGACGGATCGATACGCATACCCCTGGCCCTGCAGCCTTTCATGGGCGGACTGGAACGGCTCAGTCCGGCCTAAGGCGCTATACTCGGCACAGTCAGTATACAGGGAGAGACCGATGCGCTTCTTCATCAAGCTGTTGATCACGCTGGTGGTACTGGCGGTACTGCTGCCGTTCACGATCCTCAAGGGCAAGGACGGGCGGCCGCTGATGAGCTTGGACCGGCTCAAGGCGCCGGAGCTGTCGGTGCCGAAGTTGCCTGTTCCGGGCAATCGCAAGCGGCAGGATCTGATCTACCGCTGGGTCGATGACTCGGGCACCGTCCACTTCACCAATACCCCTCCGCCCGCGGGTGTGGCCTATACGGTCAAGGGTTATGACCCGGATACCAATCTGATACAATCGGTCAGGCCGACCGCGGCCACTGAACCGGAGCCCGTGCGGCCGGTCCAATCGAAATCGGAAAAGCAGCCCTCCAGCCTCAAGGACATTGGCAATCCCTATTCGATCGAAAAGGTGGAGAAGCTCATGGATGACGCCAAAAATGTACAACACCTGCTGGAAGACCGGGCCAAAAGGCAGGAACAACTGATCTCGGGCCAATAGAACCTCAACCTCAAGACGAGAAGGAATACATGAAACGCATTGCACTCCCCCTGATTCTGGCGCTCGCCGCCATTACGACGAACGCTCAGGCCGAACTCAAGGCCGCCTACATCAACAGCGCGAAAATCCTCCAGGAAGCGCCCCAGGCCAAGGCGGCCACCGAGGCGCTGAAGAAGGAATTCGCCAAGCGTGAGCAGGCCCTGCGCAAGCTCAAGGCCGAAATCGACAAGATGACCGCCGATCTCAAGAAGGACGGGGCCATCATGAGCGCCGATCAGCGCAGCAAGATGGAATCCGACATTCTCGAAAAGCGGCGCAAGTTCCAGTTCGATGCCCAGAGCCTGAAGGAAGATGTCGATCTTCGCCGCCGTCAGGAAGTACAGAAACTGCGTACCTCAATCTCCAGCGTGATCCAGAGCTATGCAAAGAAGAAGGGGTATGACTTCATCTTCACCGATGGCGTGGCTTACGCCGCGGACAAGGTCAATGTGACCGACGAGATCCTCAAGGAACTCAAGAAGAAGTAATCAGCGTCGCCGGGCGCGTCCCGGCCCGTTGCGACCCCGAGCGGTCTTTCCGCTGAAAGGCCGCTTTTTTGTGCCCGGACGGTTCGGTCCACTCAGTCGCTTGCGCCGGTCGGTGCCGGTTTCCGCGGGCACCAGACACTGCTTGCCGCTGCCGATCAGGTCGGCGCGCCCCATGTTCTTCAATGCCTCGCGCAGCAAAGGCCAGTTCTCGGGGTCGTGATAGCGCAGAAAGGCCTTGTGCAGCCGGCGCTGTTCCGGCCGGGTCGGCACCCGCAGCTTCTCCGAACGGTGATTGACTTTCTTCAGCGGATTCTTGCCGCTGTGGTACATCGCCGAGGCAATGGCCAGCGGCGTCGGAATGAAGCCCTGCACCTGATCCAGTCGAAAACCGTTCTTTTTCAGCCACAGGGCAAGATTGAGCATGTCGGTGTCCGTGGTGCCGGGGTGGGCGCTGATGAAATAGGGAATCAGGTACTGTTCCTTGCCGGCCTTTTTCGAATAGCGGTCGAACAGTTCCTTGAACCGGTAATAGCTGCCGATACCCGGTTTCATCATCTTCGACAGGGGGCCGGCTTCGGTGTGTTCCGGCGCGATCTTCAGGTAGCCACCCACATGATGGGTGACCAGTTCCTCGATGTATTCCGGTGATTCCACGGCCAGGTCGTAACGCAGGCCGGAAGCCACATGCACGCGCTTGATGCCGGGCACCGACCGCGCCTTGCGGTAGAGGGAGATCAGCGCACTGTGGTCGGTGTTCAGGTTCTTGCAGATGCCCGGATAGACGCAGGACAGGCGTCGGCAGGCCGCTTCGATGGTCTTGTCCTTGCAGTGCAGGCGGTACATGTTGGCGGTGGGGCCGCCGACATCGGAGATATGTCCGCGGAATTTCGGATCGGTATCGCGGATGGCCTCGATCTCGCGGATTACCGATGCTTCGGAGCGGCTCTGGATAATGCGCCCCTCGTGCTCGGTGATGGAGCAGAAGGTGCAGCCGCCAAAACAGCCGCGCATGATGTTCACCGAATGACGGATCATCTCCCAAGCCGGGATGTGCGTATCGCCATAGGCGGGGTGCGGTCGCCGGGCATAGGGCAGGTCGAACACGCCGTCGATTTCCGGGGTTTCCAGCGGAATCGGCGGCGGGTTGAGCCAGACCAGACGAGAACCGTGGGTCTGAACCAGGGCGCGGGCATTGCCCGGGTTGGTTTCCAGATGGAAGACCCGTGAGGCATGGGCATAGAGCAGCGTGCTGTTGCGCACCTGCTCCATCGAAGGGATGCGAATGACCGTGCGATCGCGGGGCAGGGCGGAGGTTTTCAACGGCAGATCGACCTTGATCGGGACGGCCTCATCCGATTGCTGTGCGCAATCCGGAGCCTCCTGGTAAGGGTTCGGCAATTGTTCGATACGGCCCGGGGTGTCGATCTCCGTGGAATCGATCACCGCATAATCCTTCGGCAGATCATCGAGCATGAATGCGGTACCGCGTATGTCGCGGATCGAGTCGATGGGTTCACGCGCGGCCAGCCGGTGGGCCAGTTCGACGATGGCGCGTTCGGCGTTGCCGAACAGCAGCAGGTCGGCCTGGCTGTCGTACAGAATGGCGTTGCGGATCTTGCCGGACCAGTAGTCGTAGTGGGCGATGCGGCGCAGACTGGCCTCGATGCCGCCGATGACAATCGGTGGCCGGTCTTCGGGCCAGGCCTCGCGCAGCTTCTGGCTGTAGACGATGACCGCACGGTCGGGGCGTTTGCCGGCTTCGGCGTTGGGGGAATAGGCGTCATCACTGCGCGGCTTGCGGTCGGCGGTGTAGTGGTTGACCATCGAATCCATGTTGCCGGCGGTGACGCCGAAGAACAGGGTCGGGCGACCCAGCGCCCGGAAGGCCTCGGGGTCGTTCCAGTCCGGCTGGGCAATGATGCCGACGCGAAAGCCCTGGGCTTCCAGCGTCCGGCCAATCACCGCCATTCCGAAACTGGGGTGATCGATATAGGCATCGCCGGTCACCAGGATGATGTCGCAGGCATCCCAGCCCAGTTCGTCCATTTCGGCGCGGCTCATCGGCAGGATGGGGGCCGGCGTGAAGCGCTCGGCCCAGTACTTGCGCCAGGCAAACAGGCCGCGGACAGGGCGGGGCGGGCGGACGGTAGAGCGGGCAGTGGCCATCGGTTAGACTGGGTTAAGTGGAATGGAACGATCAGAATATGTCACAAGGCGAACTGCTGTCCATCATCGAGTCTCCGGCACACCCGGACTTCAGCGCGCTCTACCGCCGTCTCGGCTACAGTGAGCAGCGCGTCAACAGCCAGCGCAAGGCCATGGCTCTCGTCAAGAAGCGCCCGCCGCAGGTCATCGTCGCCGAGTTCATCTACGGCTGGGGCAACAATTACGCGGGCATCAACAAGTCGAACCTCGACATCCTGCTGATCCATCTGGCGCGCTATGCTCCGCGGACACGGGTCATCGTCTTGGTGACGAAAGACGAATGGCGCTTCGTCGATGAGTCTCTGGGGCATCTTCCCCTTCAGCCACAGGCGGTGCTGCAGTTGCCGGTGAGCGAAACGGCGATGGAACAGGCACTGGCCGGATAGCGCGCGCCCGCCGTGAAAGGCGGGCGCGCGGCTTCAACCGGCCGGTTGCGCTCAGTCGGTGGAGGGTTCTCCGTTGCCGGCCGTGGAAGGGCTGGCTGCCGGGGCCGTGTCGGCTGAGGTGGGCTTCTCCGGCTTTGATGAGGATTCTCCGTTCGCCTGTTTTGCGTTGGATTCCGGCTTGTCAGCGGTTTTCCTGGCTTCAGGTTTGCCCTTGTCGGCTGCTTGCGTATTGGCCTTGACCGTTGTGGCTGCCCGTTCAGCGGTTTTGGCGCGCTCCCCGGTGGAAGCATCGGAGGATGCCTTGACCGCATCATCGGTTTTTTCTGCAGTCTTTACGCCGTCAGACTTCTTGTGCGTGGCTGCCTTCTTGCGGGTGGGAGCGCGGCGGGGGGCACTCGAGGCCTTGCGGTCTTCAACGCCAGCGGATGGCTCCGGCCTGGAGGCGGCCTGGGGCGTCCTGCCATTGTCTGCATCCGCGACAGCCGGGGACGCCTTCTGTCCGGTGGGCGCCGAAGCACCGCTGCCCTGTGGCTGATTCTGTTTCGACTCGGCTTCGTCACCGCTTTTGACGGACTTTTCTTCGCTACGCGATGGCGCTGTACGCTCGCCGGAGGAGGGCAGTTCGGCAGCCTTGACCACTGGCAGGGCATCGCCGGTCGAAGCCTCTGATGCGCGCTCTGTCTTTTGTGCGCCGGCCGCTTTCGCCGCTGCTTGGCCGGGCGCATCGGACTGCTGCTTGCGGGCAGCACGGCTCTCGGCGGCCTCCGCCTCCATGGCGGCCTGGGCTCGGGCCATCATCTGTTCGGATACGGCTCTGCGCTGGGCGGCGGCGTCCATCACCGGTTCGGCGGCGGATGCGCGCTTCTTCGGCTCCGCATTGCCGGTCTTATCCGCTGCCGTGTCACGGTCCTTGGGTTTGCCCTCGTCGGAGCGCGGGCTGAGGGATTTGTCCGCGGGTTTGCGTGCCTGACCGGCCGTGGCCTCGGGCTTTGTAGCCTTCTGTTCGGTGGCGTTGCCCTGCTGCGGCTGGCGAGCGTCCTTTTGTTCATTGCGGTTCTCGCCGGCGGTGTTTTCCTTGCGATTGCCACCGCGGCCGCGTCCGCCGCGGCCACGTCCGCCGCGACGCCGGCTGCTTCCGCCTTCACGCGCTTCCTGCTTGTTGTCGCTGCCGCTTTCGGCCTGCCGGGGTCGGTTGTCGCTTTTGCCTTCGTTGCGGTTGCCGGCATTCGTGCTGCGGCTGTCCTTGCCACGGTTGTCTGTTTTCTTGTCGTTGCGGTTATCGGTCTTGCGGCCGTTGTTGCCGCTGCGGCCGCGGTTCTGTCCGCTGTTGCGTCCGCCACGGCCGCGGTTGCTGCCGCCACGCCGGTTGCGGTTGCTGGCCGTACGCTCCGACTCGCGGGCTTCCCGGGGCTCTTCTTCCTGCGGCTCGTCTTTCTTGATCGGGCCGAAGATGGCGCTGATGACCTTTTTGATCAGGCCGCCTTCCTGAGGTTTTTCGGCGGCTGCCGGCGGGGCCGAGGTGGCCGCTTCGGCAGCGGGTGCGGCCTGTGGCTTGGGAGTGGCCGGGGCGATGCGCTGTACCGCCGCCGTCTGTGCCGGTGTGGTGTCCACGGCCTTGGCTTCGGGCACATAGGCCGGTTTTTCTTCAGCCGCCATCTCGTAGGAGCTCTTGAAGCTGGATTCGTGGCGCAGGGTGTCGGCCTCGCGCACACGCTCGATGTCGTAGTGAGGGGTTTCCAACGTCGGGTCGGGGACGATGACGCAGTGGACCTTGTTGCGGTCCTCGATGCTGGTGATCATCTCCCGTTTCTCGTTGAGCAGGTAGGTGGCGCATTCGACCGGTAGGCGGGCGACGATGCGGCCGGTGTTTTCCTTCAGCGCTTCTTCCTCCACCAGGCGCAACACCGACAGCGACAGGGATTCGACATCGCGGATGCTGCCCTGCCCCTGACAGCGCGGACAGACGATCTGGCTGGATTCGCCCAGTGACGGGCGCAGGCGCTGGCGGGACATCTCCAGCAGACCGAAGCGTGAGATGCGCCCGATCTGAACGCGCGCCCGATCTTCGCGCACGGCAGCGCGCAGGCGTTGCTCGACCTCGCGCTGGTGCTTGTTCTTCATCATGTCGATGAAATCGATGACCAGCAGGCCGCCGAGGTCACGGATGCGCAGCTGGCGGGCGATCTCATCGGCCGCTTCCAGATTGGTGTTGAAGGCGGTTTCCTCGATGTCACCGCCCTTGGTGGCGCGCGCCGAATTGATGTCGATGGAGGTCAATGCCTCGGTATGGTCGATGACGATGGAGCCACCGGAAGGCAGGTTGACGCTGCGGCTGAACGCGGATTCGATCTGGTTTTCGATCTGATAGCGATTGAACAGCGGCAGGCTGTCGTCGAATTTCTTCAGTTTGTGCAATGCGTTGGGCATGACCATCGACATGAATTCATGGGCGCGCTCATAGGCGTCCTGGGAGTCGATGATGATCTCGCCGATGTCGGACTTGTAGTGATCGCGCAGGGCGCGGATGACGATGTCGCTTTCCTGGTAAATGAGGAAGGGGCCGCTTTTCTCGGCCGCGGCCTTTTCGATGGCGTTCCACAACTGCACCAGGTAGTCGAGATCCCATTGCATCTCTTCGGTGCTGCGGCCCACACCCGCGGTGCGGGCGATGACGCCCATGTCCTTGGGCATCTGCAGTTCGGACATGACCTTGCGCACCTGGTCGCGGTCCTCGCCCTCGATGCGGCGGGACACGCCACCGGCGCGCGGATTGTGGGGCATGGCGACGAGGAAACGGCCGGCGAGGCTGATGAAGGTGGTCAGCGCGGCGCCCTTGTTGCCGCGTTCCTCTTTCTCCACCTGGACGATGACTTCCTGCCCGGACTTGATGGCATCCTTGATGCTGACCTTGCCGGTTTCTTCCTTGGCCGCGTCGCTGTAGTAGTCGCGGGAGATTTCCTTGAACGGCAGGAAGCCGTGCCGTTCCGCGCCGTAGTTGACGAAGGCGGCTTCGAGGCTCGGCTCAACCCGGGTGATGACACCCTTGTAGATGTTGGACTTTTTCTGCTCCCGTGAAGGGACTTCGATATCGAGATCGTAGAGCAGCTGGCCATCGACCATGGCCACGCGCAGTTCTTCCGCCTGGGTGGCGTTGATGAGAATTCGTTTCATTGATGAATAAATCCGGTGTGATTCGCGGGGTACGCTCGTCGGTGCCTCGGCGCGAGGCAGGACGGATCGGCGGCGCGGCAGGGCGCTGGCGCAGGGAGTGCGTCCGGGCCTTGCCGGCGAGCAATTGGCTCAGCAGCAGATCGAGAATGACGAGACTGTACATGGCGATTGGGTTAAACTATGGCTTTCGCGTGTCGCGGAAAGCCGTAGGGATCGCCGGGCGGAATGGAGAAGGCCCGGCAAAAAAACTGAATGCGGCGTGGATCGCTGAGACTTCGCGACGATCACGGAGGGATGCGCCGGAGGGTCAAAGGACTCGCTCACAATCCCTAATATATCAACCCCTTATATACACTGCAATCGTTTGGACAATAAATCTGATCGAAACGCGCCCGGGCAGGCACCACTGACGGTCCGTTTCGTCACCATAGACGCCCGCCAGTCCGGTCAGCGGCTGGACAATTACCTGTTGAAAACACTGAAAACGCTGCCGAAGAGCCGACTCTACCGGATCATTCGCAAGGGCGAGGTGCGCGTCAACAAGAAGCGGGTCAAGCCCGACTACCGCCTGCAGTCCGGCGATCTGTTGCGTATCCCACCCATCCGTCAGGATCAGCCCGATGCCGTGATCCATCCACCGAGGCAGTTGGTGCAGGAACTCGAAGCGCGGATTCTTCATGAAGACGACGATCTGCTGGTGCTCGACAAGCCGTCGGGCCTGGCGGTGCATTCGGGGTCGGGGCTGCGCTTTGGCGCCATCGATGTCCTGCGCCTGTTGCGGCCGCACAGCGAGATCGAACTGGTGCACCGGCTCGACCGGGACACCAGCGGTTGCCTGCTGTTTGCCTTTCACCGCCAGGCCCTGCTCGACCTGCAGCGGCAATTGCAATCGGACATCATGATAAAGACCTACGAAGCCGTCGTCCATGGGCGCTGGAATCCACAACGGCGCTCCATCGACCGCCCCCTCAAGCGGCAGAGCATGCCCAACGGCGAGCGCCGGGTGTGCGTCGATGCCGCAGGGCAAGCGGCGGAAACCCGTATCGAAGCCTGTGAACCCTTCGACCGTGACGGCATCGAATTCAGCTGCCTGCAATTGAGACTGATGACCGGGCGCACCCACCAGATCCGTGTCCACTGCCAGAGCGAAGGGCACCCGCTGATCGGGGATGACAAGTACGGAGATCGTCAGCGCGACAAGGCGCTGCGCGGGCTGGGTATACGGCGGCTGATGCTGCATGCGCGGGCACTGGAATTTGACAATGCCCGCGGGCATCGCCTCAGGGTTTTGGCGCCCCGGCCGCCCGAATTCGAAACCCTGTGCGCAGCGGATTGATGAACATGAAGAAACCGAGATACCCATTGATTGTCTTCGACTGGGACGGCACGCTGATCGATTCCCAGGCACACATCATCGACAGCATGCGTGCTGCCATTGGTGACGAGCGGCTTGAAGTGCCACCTGACGAAGCCATTCGGCACATCATTGGCCTCAGCCTGCCGGTGGCGATCGGCCGCCTGTTGCCCGATATGGATGATAAGCGTGTGCAACGCATTGCCGACCGCTACCGCGAGCACTTCTTCCGCGACAGTCACCGCATGGCGGAGCTGTTTCCCGGTGCGGCGGAGACGGTCCGCGACCTGCACTCGCGTGGACACTACCTGGCGGTGGCGACCGGCAAGGGACGCCGTGGCCTGGACATGGCGCTTGAAAAGACTGGGCTGGGTGATTTTTTCCACATCACCCGCTGTGCCGACGAGACCCGTTCCAAGCCGCATCCGCTGATGCTCGAGGAGATCCTGACCGACCTCGATCTGTCTCCGGAAGAAGCGCTGATGGTCGGCGATACCCAGTATGACCTGGAAATGGCCCGCAATGCCCGCATGGACAGCCTTGCCGTGACCTGGGGCATGCACGACCGCGAACTGTTGCAAAAAAGCGACCCAACCTACATCATCGACGCGCTGAGCGAACTGCCCGCCATTGTCTGATTCCATCGCCTGCAAGGAGACACCATGACCGACCGCATCGAGCCCGAGATCAAGGGCGAACCCGAAACGCCGAAAACCGGCAAGCCCGATTATGAAGCCATCGTGCAGCGGCTGGCCTTTGCCGCCATCAACGAACAACGGCGTGCCAGGCGCTGGCGCATCTTCTTCTTTTTCCTGACCTTTCTCTACCTGACGCCGCTGGCCCTGCTGCTGCTGGATGCGTCGGGCATCAAGGTCATCGAGCGCGAAATCAAGTCGCCGGGCAAACACACGGCTCTGGTGCGCATGGAAGGCATCATCGCCAGCGAAGAGGCGGCCAGCGCCGACAACATCATCTCCAGTCTGCAGGATGCCTTCGAAGACGACGATACGGTAGGCGTGATTCTCGAGATCAATTCACCGGGAGGCTCGCCGGTGCAGTCGGCCTATATCTACGATGAAATCCAGCGCTTGCGCAAGGAACACGAAGACAAGCCTCTGCATGTGGTGGTCACCGACATGGCGGCCTCGGGCGGTTATTTCGTGGCCTCCGCCGCGGACAAGATCTTCGTCAATCGCTCCAGCCTGATCGGCTCCATCGGCGTGCGCATGGACAGCTTTGGTCTGACCGGCCTGATCGACCGCTGGGGCATCGAACGGCGTCTGTACACCGCGGGCAAGCACAAGGGCATGCTCGACCCCTTTCTGCCGGAAGATCCGGACGAAAAACAGCGCGTGCTGACGATGCTTGAAAAGGTGCATCAGCATTTCATCGATGCCGTCAAACAGGGTCGAGGTGACCGCCTCAAGAACGATCCGCAGCTGTTCAGCGGCATGATCTGGTCGGGCGAGGAGGGCATCGCCCTGGGTCTGGCCGATGAGTACGGCAACCGTGAATCGGTGGCGCGCGATGTCATCGGCGAGGAGGAGATCGTCGATTTCACCAACGAGGAGCTGTTGCTCGATCGTCTGGCCGCACGCATCGGCAGTGCCTTTGGGCAGAGCCTGCAGACCCGCCTGCTCGACACCCTGCGCCTGCGTTGATGCCGTCCGTCGCCGCGCAGCCCGCGGCGGCGGAAAAACCCGCGGATTCGCCTACACTTGGCTGGGTAATCACTGCCCAGGCCGCGAAACCGTCATGTCCGAAATCTTCATTGCCCGCCAGCCCATCTTCGATGCCGAGATGCAGGTCTATGCCTATGAGCTGCTGTTCCGCGCCAGCGACGAGGCAGCCGCTGAGGCATCGGTGGCGGACGGTGACAGCGCCACCTCCAACGTCATCATCAATACCTTTGTCAACATCGGCCTCGAACGCATCGTTGGCGAATATCGGGCCTTCATCAATCTGACGCGCCTTTTTCTCTCCAATCCGGATCTGATCATGCTGCCGCCGGATCAGCTGGTGCTCGAAGTCCTGGAGAATGTCGAACCCAGTGAAAGCCTCCTCGACGGCCTGCGACACATCCGTGAGCGGGGCTACAGTCTGGCGCTGGACGATTTCGTCTATGACCCACGCTTCGAGCCAATGATCGAACTGGCCGATATCATCAAGATCGATGTGCTGGATATGGAGCCGGCTGAAATCGAAGCCCTGGTCCGACAACTGAGACGGCCGGGCAAGCGACTGCTGGCCGAAAAGGTCGAGACCTATGAGACCTATGAATTTCTCAAGTCCCTCGGTTTCGACTACTACCAGGGCTACTTCTTCGCCCGGCCGACGGTGGTCAGTGGCAAGGCCCTTGGCGCCAGTCAGGTGGCGGTGCTGGAGCTGGTGGCCAAGGTCAACAACCCTGAAGTGGAAGTTGATGAGCTGGCCGACATCATCCGCGCCGATGTGTCGCTGAGCCACAAGGTGCTCAAGTTCATCAACTCGCCAGCCAGCGGCCTGCGCAGCGAGGTGGACTCGGTGCATCAGGCGGTCGTGCTGCTGGGATTGGCCACCATCAAGAACTGGGTGACCATACTGGCGCTGGCCAACAACAGCAACAAACCCGATGCCCTCAATGCCACCGCGCTGATCCGTGCGCGCAGCTGCGAATTGCTGGCGCGGGCCGGTGAACTGCCACGGCCGGAGCGCTTCTTTACCGTTGGCCTGTTTTCCTGTCTTGACGCGATGATGGATCAACCGCTGGAAGAACTGATGGAAGACCTGCCTCTGCCGCAGGAATCACGGCAGGCGCTGCTGGAGCGCAAAGGCGTGCTGGGCGAGGCGCTGGACTGCACGCTGGCCATGGAACGGGGGGATTTCGGCCTCATCGGCTTTGGGGAGCTGGGCCTGCCGGAGCTTTCAGACCTGTATCTGGAAGCGATCAACTGGGCCGACGAAATGATGCGGCAGTTCTAGGTGTTAACCCGGCAAGTACCTGCATCGTGTTCAGCCCGCTCGCGCTTGTTCGCGGCAAGGCATCGGTGCGCCGCTGCAGTCATTCTGCAGCAAGTGCCGATAACGCCGTCCGCGGGCAAGCGCGTGCGGGCCTCACTCTTTTGTTTCAACAGGTTAGGGGCTTCAAGAATGAGCCAGCTCGGCGTTGTCCGCAGGGATGCGGGCAAGGGGCGAGAGCAGGATGTGTTGAGCTTTGCGGCGCTTGCCAAGGGAATGACCCTTGCCTGCGCACCGAGCCTTGATCCGGCCCATTCTTGAAGCCCTGAATACGACGTAGGTACTTGCCGGGTTAATACTCTGGATCAGACGACTGCGACCCCGGCCGCCTCGAGCATCGCAGTCAGCCGAATCAGCGGCAGACCGATCAACGCGCTCGGGTCGTCGCCGCGCAGGTAGCGGAACAATACCACCCCGTAGCCCTCCGACTTGAAGCTTCCGGCACAGTTCCAGGGCTGTTCCACTTCGAGATAATGGCGCAGGCGATCATCGTCCAGCTGACGGAAACCGACCCGGAAATCCACACAATCCACGGCTTCGAAACCGTCGGACAATCGCATCACGCACAGGCCGGTGTGGAACAGCACCTCCTTGCCCTGGGCCTCACGCAACTGCTGCAGTGCCCGCTCGGGGGTGCCCGGTTTGCCGAGAATGCGTCCGTCGAGCAACGCGCACTGATCGGAGCCGATGACCAGCGCGTCGGGGTGACTCATGGCGATGGCGCGTGCCTTTTCGCGGGCCAGACGGCGTACATAGTCCTCCGCCCGTTCCCCGCGAAGAGGACGCTCGTCGATGTCGGGCGAGAGGCTGTCGAAATCGAGCTGCAGGCGCGACAGGAGTTCACGGCGAAAGGGTGAGCTGGAGGCAAGGATCAGAGCGCTGGAGGTCATGGGAATTGGACTTGGAGCCGTCAAAACGCCATTATATCAGCAAATTCTTATGAATCAGTGCCCGGCGAGGGGAAAACAGCGGGCACAAGGATGGACAGAAGGTGCAGGGAACAGTTAAAATCGCGCGTTTATGCAAGGCAAGTTACAGCAAAGCTATCGCGTGGCTCGCGAGATCGAGCGCAACGCCCTGTTCGAGGGGCGGATAGCCCTCAGCCAGTTGCCCGGCCTGCGTGACCTGCTGCTCGATGATGCCGTGGCCGATCCGGTGTCGGTTCGGTTCGAATTCCGCCGCACCCCCTGGGGGGCGCGTTCCATCCGTGGACATATCGAGGGGCGCCTGCCGATGACCTGCGAGCGCTGTCTGCAGCCGATGGAGCTGCCGGTCGACCAGGACTTCGAACTGCTGATCGATGCCCGCGAGGAGGACGACAGGTCCGGACTCGAGGTGATTCGCAGCGATGATGGCTGGCTGGACCTCTACGCACTGGTCGAGGAAGAACTGATGCTGGGGCTGCCGCTGATCCGGCGTCACGACGATGTCGACTGCAACAGATACTGGAAGCCGTCCGCCGATACGGGCGAAGCGGAAGCCGAAAACGACAATCCCTTCGCTGCGCTGGCCGCGCTGAAGGGCAAGCTTTAATTTTCAATCCGGAGACTGAAATGGCCGTTCAACAAAACCGTAAAACCCCGTCCCGCCGTGGCATGCGACGTTCCCACGATGCGCTGTCGGGTCCGACCCTCTCGGTCGAGCCCACCACTGGCGAGATCCATCGCCGTCATCACATCAGTGAAGACGGTTTCTACCGTGGCCGTCAGGTCATTGTCGAGAAAATCGAAGAAGACGACGAAGAGTAAGCACCCTTCGTCGGCACAGGGAATACGGGCGGCCTTGCACCGCCCGTATTCGTTTGCGCCACCGATTGTTACCTGCCGATAATGACAACAAAGACGATCGCTATCGATGCCATGGGCGGTGACCACGGGCCTGCCGTGACCGTTGCCGCAGCCCAGCGTGCGCTGCAACGCCACGACGACATAAAACTGATGTTGGTCGGGCGTCCCGATGCGCTGGAACCCGCACTGCGCGAACGGGGACTGGATCAGGATTCCCGGATTTCCATCCATGCCGCCAGCGAAGTCGTTGGCATGGACGAATCGCCGGCCGTGGCACTGAAGAAAAAGAAGGATTCCTCGATGCGGGTGGCCATAGATCTGGTCAAGCAGGGCGCGGTCGATGCCTGCGTCAGCGCCGGCAATACCGGTGCGCTGATGGCCACCGGCAAGTTTGTGCTCAAGACCCTGCCGGGGATACACCGGCCTGCCATCTGTACCGCGCTGCCGACCATCACCGGTCACACCCACATGCTGGATCTGGGTGCCAACATCGATTGCACGGCGGACCACCTGCTGCAGTTCGCGGTCATGGGCGCCGTGTTGGCTCAGGCGGTGGACGACAATGCCCGGCCCAGTATCGGGCTGCTGAACATCGGCTCCGAAGCCATCAAGGGCAATGAAACCGTCAAGCAGGCCAGCCAGCTGATTTCCGAGACCGCACTCAACTATGCGGGGTTTGTCGAAGGTGACGACATCTATACCGGCAAGGTGGATGTGGTGGTGGCCGACGGTTTCGTCGGCAATGTATCGCTGAAGACCGCCGAAGGGGTGGCCGCGATGGTCAACCAGGTGCTGAAATCCAATTTTCGGCGTAACCTGTTCACCCGGCTGGCCGCTGTGCTGGCGTTGCCGGTATTGAATCGGGTGCGTCACACGCTGGATCCGCGGCAATACAATGGCGCCAGTCTGCTGGGCCTCAACGGCATCGTCATCAAGAGCCATGGCAGCGCCGACGAGGAAGCCTTTGCCAACGCGATCAAGATTGCCGCCATCGAGATCGACCATTCTGTGCCCGAGCGCATTCGCCGGGAACTGGAGCACCACCTGAACGCCACCGGAGAAGAGGCATGACCCACGCACGCATCACCGGCACCGGCAGCTACCTTCCGGAAAAGGTGCTGACCAATTTCGATCTGGAAAAATTCGTCGATACCAGCGATCAGTGGATCCGCGAACGGACCGGCATCGAGAAACGCCATGTGGCGATCGAAGGGCAGTCGACGGTCGATCTGGCCGAGCGCGCCGCGCGCAATGCCATCGACTCCGCGGGCATCAAGCCACAGGATATCGATCTCATCGTTGTCGCCACCACCACGCCCGACCGCATTTTTCCCAGCACGGCCTGCCTGCTCCAGTCACGGCTCGATGTTCACGGTTGTCCCGCCTTCGACATCCAGGCCGTATGCACCGGATTCGTCTATGCGCTGGGCGTGGCGGAAAAATTCATCAAGAGCGGGAGCAGCCGCCGTGCGCTGGTCGTGGGTGCAGAAACCCTGAGCCGGCTCCTCAACTGGAATGACCGCAGCACCTGTGTGCTGTTCGGCGATGGCGCGGGCGCGGTGGTGCTGGAGGCCAGCGAAGAGCCCGGCATTCTGTCCACCCATCTGCATGCCGATGGCGACTATGAAGCCTTGTTGCGTGTGCCCTATGGGGTCTCCCAGGGGTTCGAAGCCATGGACGAAGTCAACAGCAAGATCGAAATGCGGGGCAACGAGGTGTTCAAGATGGCCGTCAACACCCTGGGCCGAATCGTCGATGAAACCCTGGCCGCCAATGAGCTGGAAAAGACCGATATCGACTGGCTGGTGCCGCATCAGGCCAACATCCGCATCATTCAGGCCACCGCGCGCAAGTTGAAAATGCCGATGGAACGGGTCGTGGTGACGGTGCAGGAGCATGGCAACACCTCGGCCGCCTCGGTACCGCTGGCGCTGGACACCGCGGTGCGCGACGGGCGTATCCAGCGCGGTGAACTGCTGCTGCTGGAGGCCTTCGGCGGCGGTTTCACCTGGGGTTCCGCGCTGCTGCGCTACTGATGGCCATCGAGATCGAACGCAAGTTCCTGACCGCCAGCGTTGCCTGGCGGGCGCGGGTCGAGCGTTCGACCGAAATGCGCCAGGGCTATTTCTGCAACACCGACCGCGCCTCGCTGCGGGTGCGCGTGGCGGGCGACAAGGCGGCCATCGGCATCAAGAGCATGACCCGGGCCCTGCGCCGCAACGAGTACGAATACCCGGTACCTCTGGAAGAAGCGATGCACATGCTCGACCGGATGTGCCAGCCCGCCATCATTCACAAGACACGCCATTACCTGCATTATCAAGGCCACCTGTGGGAGATCGACGAATTCCACGGTGACAACGCCGGCCTTGTTGTTGCCGAGATCGAACTCTCCCACGAAGACGAAGCCTTTGTGCGGCCCCAGTGGCTGGGCGCCGAAGTGTCGGATGACCCGCGTTACCTGAATTTCGCGCTGGCGCGCCATCCGTTCAAAGACTGGACTACATGAAGTAGGAAAAATCCTACCAATTTTGCTATGCTGCCGGTAGCTACCGAGGAGATCCACCATGATCAATGTGTTGCTGACCGATGACCACGCCCTGGTGCGCACCGGCATTCGACGCCTGCTGGAAGACAGTGGACAGATCCGCATCATCGACGAGGCCGAGTCGGGAGAGGAATGCATCGAAAAGGCGCGGCAGCTGAATCCCGATGTCATTCTCATGGATGTCAACATGCCGGGCATGGGTGGACTGGAGGCCAGCCGTCGAATCCTGCTGCACGACCCGGAGCAGAAAATCATCATCCTCACTGTCCACGCCGAACAGAACTACCCCAAGCGCCTGCTGGAGATCGGTGCTCGCGGCTACCTGACCAAGGAATGCCGGCTCGACGAAATGCTGCTGGCCATCCGCAAGGTGCATGAAGGCGGTTCCTACATCGAGCCGAAGATCGCCCAGAAGCTGGCGCTGTCGATGCTGCCCGGAAACGACAGCAACCTGATGGACCGCCTGTCGCAACGCGAATTCCAGGTGCTGTTGATGGTTGCCCATGGCTTGTCCAATACCGAGATTTCGAAAAAACTCTGCCTCAGCCCGAAAACCATCAGCACCTACCGTTCACGGCTGATGGAGAAGCTGGAGGCCGGCAACGAGTTCGATCTGGTGCGCATCGCGGTCGAATACGGGCTGGTGGATTTTGCCCAGAACACATCCGGAGAATAGGTGCGTGATCCGCCATGTCCGATATCCAGGATCACCCAACCCAGCCCTTTGATCACAAGGCCTTTCTGTCCACCGTCAGCCGCATGCCCGGTGTCTACCGGATGATCGATGGCAACGGCCAGGTGATCTATGTCGGCAAGGCCGGCAACCTGCGCAACCGTCTCGCCAGCTATTTCCGCAGTTCCGGACTGTCGCCCAAGACCCGCTCGATGGTGCGACATATCCAGCGCATCGAAGTGATCCAGACGCGCACGGAGAGCGAAGCGCTGATTCTCGAAAACGACCTGATCAAGAACCTCAACCCGCGCTACAACATCCTGTTTCGCGATGACAAGAGCTACCCCTACATTCAGCTCACCGATCACGAATTCCCGCGCCTGAAGGTCTATCGTGGACCCACGCGGGGCCGCAAGGGGCAGTTTTTCGGGCCCTTTCCCAATGCCGGAGCGATCCGCTACACCATCCATCACTTGCAGCGGCTGTTCCGACTGCGTGACTGCGAGGACGCCAGCTTCCGTGGCCGTACCCGTCCCTGCCTGCAATACCAGATCAAGCGCTGCACCGCGCCCTGCGTTGGCCTGGTCAGCGCGGAGGACTATGGCCGGCAGATCGAGCAGGCCGAGCTGTTCCTCAAGGGACGCAACGAGCAGCTGATCTCCGATCAGGTGGCGCTGATGGAAGCGGCGGCCGAGGCGCTGGAATTCGAGAAGGCAGCGGAAATCCGCGACCACATCGAGCAGCTCAGGCGGGTGACGGAAAAGCAGTTTGTGACCGGCTTCAACCAGGATCTGGATGTCGTCGCCTGCGTCATGGAGCAGGACTCTTGCTGCATTCAGGTGTTCATCATTCGAGGCGGCACTTCGCTGGGCAACAAGCCCTTTTTCATCCGCAGCAAGCTCGACGACCAGCCGCAATCGGTCCTGGAATCCTTCCTGATACAGCATTATTCGCGGCATCCCGCGCCGCGTGAGATTCTGCTCAATCTGGAACCGGACAACCCGGAGGCACTCCAGCAGGCGCTGGGCGCGGTGACGGGGCAGACGGTGGCACTGCACCACCGGTTGCGCGGCAAGCGTCGTCAGGCGGTGGCCATGGCCGAACGCAATGCCCGGGAAGCCCTGCAGCGCCATCTGCAGTCAGCGGGAAACTTGGGCCGTCGCTACCGTTCTCTGGTCGAGTGCCTGGAACTGGATCAGGCACCGCAGCGCATCGAATGCTTCGACATCAGCCATACCCAGGGCGAAGAGACCCGCGCTTCCTGCGTCGTGTTCGGTCCCGAAGGAGCAATCAAGAGCGACTACCGGCTGTACCGCATCCAGGGCATACAGCCGGGCGACGACTATGGCGCCATGCGCCAGGTACTGACGCGCCGCTATGGCAAGATGATCGAACAACCGGACAGCCTGCCCAGTCTGGTTCTGATCGACGGAGGCAAGGGTCAGCTGCATGCTGCGCTGGAGGTGCTGGACGGACTGGGTGTGTTGAACAAAAGGCCCGATCTGAGGGTGCTCGGTGTCGCCAAGGGGCCCGAGCGTCGCTCCGGCTTCGAGCAAATCATCGATGAACGGGACCGCGTGCTGCCGATCCCGCTGGACGCACCGGCGCTGCTGCTGATCCAGCAGATCCGCGATGAAGCCCATCGCTTTGCGATCACCGGGCACCGCAAGGCACGGGGCAGGGCGCGCACCCATTCCACCCTTGAAGACATTCCCGGCGTCGGCGCCCGCCGGCGGCAATTGCTGTTGCAGAAGTTCGGCGGACTTCAGGGCGTGAAGAAGGCCGGTATCGAGGAGTTGATGCAGATACGCGGCATCAACCGCGAGACGGCCCAGGCGATCTATGATACTTTTCACGGCTGACAGAGCCTTGTCCCGCCAATGAAACTGACCCTGCCAACCCTGCTCACCCTGTTCCGCATCGTGCTGATCCCGGTGTTCGTCGTGGTGTTCTACTGGAACGCGCCCTGGGCACATGTCGTGGCAGCGGTGATCTATGCACTGGCCAGCATTACCGACTGGTTCGATGGCTGGCTGGCGCGTGTGCTGGGACAGGAATCCGCCTTCGGCGCCTTCCTCGATCCGGTGGCGGACAAGCTGATGGTGGCGGTGGCCATCGTGGTGCTGGTCGAGACACACCCCTCACTCCTGGTGACGCTGCCGGCGCTGATCATCATCAGCCGCGAGATTACCGTCTCGGCACTGCGTGAATGGATGGCGGAACTGGGCAACCGCACCGCGGTCAAGGTCAGCTTCATCGGCAAGGCCAAGACCACCGCGCAGATGTTCTCCCTGTTTCTGATGATCTGGGAGCGCCCCCTGTGGGGTCTGCCGGTGTTTGAAATCGGCCTGGTGCTGTTCTATGTATCGGCCCTGCTGACGCTCTATTCGATGATGCTCTATCTGCGCGCGGCCTGGCCGGTGATGATGGAAAATGGCTGACCTTCCGGACCCGAAAAAAACCCGGAAAGCGGTCCAATGATCGCTTGACAGCAAGGGGGCAATCGCTAGAATACTGCCCACTTCGCGGGAATAGCTCAGCTGGTAGAGCACAACCTTGCCAAGGTTGGGGTCGCGAGTTCGAATCTCGTTTCCCGCTCCAAACATCTGGCCCCGAACCGCTCGGGGCCTTTTTGTTTGAACTGCAGCAACAGACTTCATACCCGATTATGGCTGGGTGGCAGAGTGGTTATGCAGCGGCCTGCAAAGCCGTGTACGGCGGTTCGATTCCGCCCTCAGCCTCCATTATCGACGACGCGCCTTCGACGGACACCCGCACCCGTCCTCCCCTGATGGCGAAGCCTCACCCCACCGGGTGATCGCGCAACAGGCCTCCCGCCCGGGTGGCGAAACTGGTAGACGCAAGGGACTTAAAATCCCTCGGTGGCAACACCGTGCCGGTTCGATTCCGGCCCCGGGCACCACTTTTGTGCGCGGCTTGCTATACTCGGGACAGATTTCCCGACCTTACCCTGATCATGACCGAACCCGCCACCAAACAGGACAGCGCCAGCGCCAGTGCCGCAGAACATCTGCGCCTGGCGCTGTCGATGATGGGCAAACACGGCCTGCCACCGATACCGATCAATTACGCGCTGATGTATTTCTATGTCAGCGGTGAAGACCTCGATCTCAACGAGAAGATCGATGAACTGCTGGACAGCCGCAGCGGCTGGACCCCTGAAGCGGCACAGGAACTGTTCGATTGCCACGTCTGCCAGGGAGACGGGCGCAGCAACGAAGCCCTGCGCGAGGAGCTGCTGGCTACCGTGGCCAATATCCTCGGCATGCTGATCGACCTCAGCGGCAAGACGGCTGTATCCAACGACAAGCTGGAACAGCACATCGAGAAGCTTGCCCACAGCAAGGACCCGCAGGAAGTCCTCTCGGTGGCCACCGACATCATCTCCGAAACCCGCAGCATGGTGGACCAGGCCAGGCAGTTCGAAAGCACGCTGCTGGATACCACCCAGGAGATCGAACAGCTCAAGGACGAACTCTTCAATGCCCGCCGTCAGGCGACGATGGATGCACTGACCGGCCTCAACAATCGGCGCGGCTTCGATGAGGCGTTGAAGGAGGCCATTGGCGGTTCCAATGAAGGCGATGGGGGCTTCTGCCTGCTGATGATCGATATCGATCATTTCAAGAACATCAACGACACCCACGGCCACCTGGTGGGCGACAAGGTCTTGGTGGGTGTGGCCAAGATGTTGCACAAGTTCATGCGCGGCAACGATTTCCTGGCGCGTTACGGTGGCGAGGAGTTTGCCGTGCTGTTGCGTGACACGCCGATCACCGGCGCTTTCTCGGTAGCCGAAAACCTGCGCAAGGGCATCGAGAAGCTGCGGCTCAAGCATGTCAAGACCGGGCAGCAGATTGGCCAGGTCACCATCTCGCTGGGCGTGGCCTGCCACCGAAAGGGCGAGCAGGCCGATGATCTGGTCGGTCGTTGCGACAAGGCCCTGTACCGGGCCAAGAGTCTGGGACGCAACCGCACGGTTCTCGCCGACTGAGCCAATGAATTCCTGAGGGCGGCAGTCGGCCATGTTCCGTCGCATCCTGCTGCCGTCGATCGTCATCGTGCTGGGCTGGGGCTTCTGGATCAGCCCCGACTTCAAGGTCATCGCCGCCGGTGTGGCGATCTTTCTGTTCGGCATGCTTTCGCTGGAGAACGGGTTCAAATCCTTCACCGGCGGACTGCTCGAGGGCATTCTGCAAAAATCCACCGACCGCCTGTGGAAGAGCATCGGCTTTGGTGCCGTCTCCACCAGCCTGATGCAGTCCAGTTCGCTGGTCTCGGTGATCACCATCTCATTCCTCAGCGCCGGCCTGATCGGGCTGGAACAGGGCATAGGTATCATCTTCGGCGCCAATCTGGGTACCACTACCGGAGCCTGGCTGATCGCCGGTTTCGGGTTCAAGGTGAAGATATCGGCCTATGCGATGCCGATGCTGGTGTTCGGCACCCTGCTCATCTTCCAGAAGCCGAAATTGTTCAAAGGGGCGGGTTACATCCTGGCCGGGCTGGGCTTTCTGCTGCTGGGCATCCAGTACATGAAGGACGGATTTGAGGCCTTCAAGAGCACTCTGGATCTGACCCGCTACAGCCTTCCGGGTCTGGCAGGCTTGCTGCTCTATACCCTGTTCGGGGTACTGGCTACCGTGATCATGCAGTCCAGTCATGCCACGCTGGTGCTGACCATCACAGCGCTGGCGGGCGGGCAGGTCAGTTACGACAATGCCCTGGCCCTCGCCATTGGCGCCAATATCGGCACCACGGTGACGGCCATCATCGGCTCCTTCAGCGCCAATGAGGAAGGCAAACGCCTTGCGGTGGCGCACCTGGTGTTCAATCTGTTGACCGGCGCGGTGGCGATTGCCTTTATCCACCCGTTGATGCGAGTGGTCGATGTCGTCAGTCAGTGGCTGGGCATATCGGCCACTGACTATCTGCTCAAGCTGGCGGTGTTCCACAGCCTGTTCAACCTGATCGGTATTGTGCTGATGTTGCCCTGGATCGGCCGGCTGGTGGCCTGGCTGAAACGATTGATACCGGCGCGCCAGCCGTCCCGGCAGCAGCCCCGTTATCTGCTCGAATCCAGTATCGGTTTTCCCGATACGGCCACCGAGGCGGTGCGCAAGGAAACCCTGCATCTGTGGGACAATACGCTGGACATCATCGCCCACGGCTTGCGCCTGCCGCGCGATGAACTGCTCGAATCAGGCCGGCCGCTGGAGGAACTGGTGGCGCGCCATCCGGTGGATGACAGCTTCGATTTCGATCGCTATTACGATATCAAGATCAAGAGCATCTATTCGGCCATTATCGCGTACATCAGCCGGGCCTCATTCGGTTGGGAAATGGAACAATCGGGTGAGATACACTGGCTGCGCAGGGCCGCCCAGGCGATGGTCGATGCCATCAAGGCGGTCAAGCACCTGCAGAAAAACCTGATCCGCTATGGCCACTCGCCCAATGTGCACATCCGCCACCAGTACCAGCAACTGCGCATTCAGGTTGCGAAACTGCTGCGTGAACTGGAGCAGTTGC
>Ga0256839_1000278_pt1 | contig 66169 bp, 64 predicted proteins | sample 354166metaG_FD_185968 | JGI IMG/M metagenome (GOLD analysis project Ga0256839, IMG submission 185968) | Hydrothermal vent microbial communities from Mid Atlantic Ridge, Atlantic Ocean - 354-166 | ecosystem: Environmental > Aquatic > Marine > Hydrothermal vents | place: Atlantic Ocean: Mid...
TTCAATGGGTTATTGCTATACACATTTTACCCGATCAGGAACCCCGATCCTCTCGTTTTGAACCCCTTTTTATCCGTATATCAATGCCTTGCGCTGACCGCTTGGGAAAATTGGGGAGACACTAGTCAATATAGCACGCCGAAACCGGGGTGTTTGCGGCTGTAGAGCCGCATTCCGCGCTTGCCGTGTCGTCCCGGGTGATAAAATGCCGTGGAATCATGATGAATCGAAGGAATCCTTCCCTTATGCGACTTCCCCATACACTCAAAAAGATCCTGGGATGGCTGATGCTTTTCACCACGATCGGTGTCGTCAGCTGCCAGAGCATGTATCATGCCCGTCTTGACAACGCCCCAAAATTTCCCTTGACAAAGTGGTGAACGTTCCCGTGCCCAAGCGTTTCGTTCGACAACCCCACAAATTTCAGTTCCCGGGAGGACTGTTGTTGTATCTCCTGCCCTTGCCGTTGGCCCTGGGCGCCATGCTGTCATTGGTGGCGGGGGATCTGTATGGTGTGATCGTCAATGCTGGTGGTTATCTCCTCTATGCGACGGCGGCGACCTGGATTGGCCGCGCTGGTGATTTGGCGCGGCAGGCGCGCTTGCGAGTGTCGAAACCCAGACCCCGATACAGAATCCGGGCGGCCTGGCTGGTCGCCGTCACCACCGCCCTGCTTTCCTGGCTGGGAGCGGGGTATCCGCTCTGGCTGATGCCGGCATTTGGGCTGGCCGCCCTGGGCGGGATGTATCTGTATTACGGTTTCGATCCGAAGACCGCCCAGGAAACCGCCGGTGCTGATGATAGGGAAACGGCGGCGGCCCTGGAAGAGGCGGAAACGATCCTGGAGCGGATCGACAGCGCCAACAGGAAGATCCAGAACCGGGAATTCAACCGGAGGATCGAGCGGATTCTGGCTGTCGCCCGTGATATCCTCGACGAAATCGCCCGTGACCCGGCGGATCTGAGGCGGGCGCGCAAGTTTCTCAAGATTTATCTGGAGGGCGCCCGGAAGGTCACGGAAGGTTACGCTTCCACCCACCGGTACGCAGACTCGACCGGCCTGGAAGAAAATTTCCGCCAGCTGCTGGAAACCATAGAAAGTGTTTTCAGGCGGCAGCACAAGAAACTGCTGGAGAACGATCTGTTCGATCTGGATGTTCAGATCGAGGTTCTGCAAACCCGGATGCGACAAGAAGGCTTTGAACCCCTTGAGAAAAAGGAGAGCACGAATGAATGAATCCGTTACCCCACATCCTTCTCTGAACGGCGAGGAGGTTTTTTCCCGTCAACCGTTGTCGTTTTCCTCAGCCCCGGAAGAGGAAAAGCGCGCCATCGAGAGCAAGTTCGGAGAGATCGATCTCTCCGACAGCAAATCCATCCTCTTTTTCGGCAGCCGCGCCCAGGAAAAGTTGACCGAAGTCTCGGATCGGATGTTGGAGCGGGTGAAGAACAAGGATGTGGGGCCTGTGGGCGCCGATCTCAACGACATGGTCGCCACGCTTCGCGGTTTCGATCTGGATGAATTGGACCTGAACCGCAAGCCGGGCTTTTTCGCCCGCCTGTTCGGCAAGGCCAGGCCGGTGGTCAAGTTCCTCCAGCGGTACGAGGAGGTGCGGAAACAGATCGACAGCGCGGTGGACAAGCTGGAGGAGCACAAAACCGTGCTCTTGACCGACATCACCGCCCTGGACCGGCTCTACGACGCCAATCTGGACTATCTCAGGGAGCTGGAGCGGTACATCGCCGCCGGCGAGGAGAAATTGCGGCAGCTGGACGAGGAAATGATCCCCGCCAAGGAGCGCGAAGCACAGGCCAGCGAAGAGGTTCTCATCGCCCAGCAGCTCAAGGACTTGCGCACCGTGCGCGACGAACTGGAGCGCCGCATCCACGATCTGCGCCTGACCCGGCAGGTGGCGATGCAGAGCCTGCCCAGCATCCGTATGGTGCAGGAGAACGACAAGGGCATGGTGAACAAGATCAGTTCCACCATCGTCAACACCATCCCCCTGTGGCGTCAGCAACTGGCGCTGGCGGTCACCATCTATCGCTCCGGGGAGGCTGCCGCCACGCTCAAGTCGGCAACCGATCTGACCAATGAACTGCTCGAGTCCACCGCCGAAAGCTTAAAGAGCGCCAATGCCGAAGCCCGCCGGCAGCTGGAGCGGGGCGTGTTCGATATCGAATCGGTGAAAAAGGCCAACCGGACTTTGATCGAAACCATCGAGGAAAGCCTGAAGATCGCGGACGAAGGCAAGCGCAAGCGCGCCGAGGCTCTCCTCGAATTGGAGAAGTGCGAAACCGGTTTGCGCCAGGCGTTGTCGGCATCCAGGGCCAAGACGACAGATGCCGGGGCTTCCTGAGCAGGAGGCGGATCATGGGTTTGCTTGACTGGTTGTTTGGAGAATTCATCGATGTCATCGAATGGACCGATGACAGCAACGATACTCTGGTCTACCGTTTCCAGCGCCGGGGTCATGCCATCAAATACGGCGCCAAACTGACGGTTCGTGAGTCTCAGGTGGCGGTGCTGGTCAATGAGGGAAGGGTCGCTGATCTTTATGAGCCGGGGCTGTATGAGCTGGAAACCAACAATATGCCCATCCTGACCACGCTGGAGAACTGGCCCCATGGTTTCAAGAGCCCTTTCAAGGTGGATGTGTATTTCCTCAATATGCGCCGTTTTACCGATCTCAAATGGGGCACGAGGCATCCGGTCATGCTGCGCGATCCCGAGTTCGGTCCCGTGCGGCTGCGGGCCTTTGGCGGTTATGGTCTCAGAATTCGTGAGCCCCTCACGTTCCTGAAGGAAATTGTGGGTACCGACGGCCATTTTCAGACTGGCGAAATCTCCGGGCAACTGCGCAATCTCATCGCTTCCCGTTTCGCTTCCATCCTGGCTGAATCCGGGATCCCGATTCTTGATCTGGCCGCCAATTACGATGATCTGGGGGAATTTATCACCGGCCGCCTGCAACCGGAATTCGCCGAATACGGTCTGGAACTGACCAAGCTGCTGGTGGAGAACATTTCCCTGCCCGACATGGTGGAAAAGGCTCTAGATCAACGCTCCAGCATGGGCATTCTCGGCGATCTGCGCCAATACACTCAATATCAGGCCGCCAAGTCCCTGGAGTCCGGTGGCGGCGGTTCCGAAGGCCTGGGGCTCGGGGCCGGGTTGGCCATGGGCCGGGAGATGGCCAGGCAGCTCTCCCAACCGCAGGAGGGTCCACCTCCCTTGCCCCGCCAGGTTCGCTACTATGTGGCCCGCGAAGGGCGGCGTTTTGGGCCTTTCGACGCCTCTGTGCTGGAACAGCAGATACGTGCCGGAAAAATCCGGCCTGACACGTTGATCTGGAAACCCTCCCTGGAGGAGTGGACCCCGGCGGCAAAGGTACCGGAAATCGCGGCCCTGTTGCCGGGGCTTCCACCACCTTTGCCGTGATTGCTTCTTGGGAGGCGGGAATCCCTCTTTCGATATCACACCCGGATGTCTGACCCGGCCCCCATTCCCGCGACCTGTTTTCCCTGTGGGCAATGCGGTTCCAGCTTGCGTTTCGTGCCCGGCGGCGGGAAGCTGGTGTGTCCTCATTGCGGGTACGAGAACCCGATCGCCGATTCGGCCGAACCTGTGGTCGAGTACGATTTCCATCGCGCCCTGGAAAAACTGCCGCTGACGCCGCACGAAACCGCCCCGCCCGAAATCCAGTGTCACGCCTGTGGCGCCCGCTTCCGGCTCGGGAAATTCCTTCATGCCGGCCGTTGTCCCTTCTGCGGCAGCCCGGCTGTCATCGCTGCAACCTTGCTCCGCCCCATTCCTCCCAGGTCCCTGCTGCCCTTCGTCATCGATCAGGCGGCTGCCAGACAGGTTTTCAGAAAATGGCTGAAGCGCCTGTGGTTCGCCCCTTCGGCGCTGAAACGATTCGCGCGGCAAGAAGGCCTTCTGAGGGGGATTTACCTGCCCTACTGGACCTTCGACAGTCATACGGAGACCCGCTATACCGGCGCCCGGGGCATCATCTACCATGAAATTCGAAGTGTCACCGTAATCGAGAATGGCCGTCCCGTCAGGCGTCAACAGCGGGTGCAGAAAATTCGCTGGCAACCGGTGCGTGGCCGGGTGCGCCGGTTTTTCGACGATGTTCTGGTCGGTGCCAGCCACACATTTTCCCGCCAGATCCTCGATCGGCTCGGACCGTGGGATCTGGAAAACCTGGTGCCCTACGACGAAAAATATCTCAGTGGCTTCGACAGCGAGGTGTACCAGACCGGGCTGGCGCAGGGTTTCGAGCAGGCCCGGCTCATGATGGACCGGATCATCGACCAGGATATCCGTTTCGACATCGGGGGCGACCTGCAACAGATCCACAGCAAGCGCACCCGTCATCAGCGCACCACCTTCAAACATTGCCTGTTGCCGGTGTGGATCGCCGCCTACCGGTATCAAAACCGGTCCTATCGGGTTGTCATCAACGGCCGCAGCGGCCGGGTCCAGGGGCAGCGTCCTTACAGCCTTTTGAAGATTCTGACCGCCGTTGTGGCTGCCGTGGCGGTTCTGGCGGGCACAGGCTATGTTTTGTACAAATCCGATATTCTGCGGGAGATGCAAACCCAGGCGGGGGCGTATGAGCGTTATCCCGAACTGGCCAAATGACTTGAAGACGCTATCCACATAGGGAACACGAAGGGTTGCGCGGCAGCCGCACGCTGTGCCATTTCATATTCAACCCATCCAGGATCAACAGTTTTCCCGTCAATGGCTGGCCGATGTCCAGCAATACCTTCATGGCTTCCAGAGCCTGAATGCCGCCTACGATTCCGGTGATGGGCGCGACGACCCCGGTTTCGGTGCAGCGCTCTTCCAATTCGCCCTGATCGGGATAGAGACACTGATAACAGGGGCTGTCGGGCCGGCGGGGGTCGAACACCGCCACCTGGCCTTCGAACCGGATCGCCGCGCCGGAGACCAGTGGCGTTTCGCTGGCGAAACAGGCCCGGTTGACCTCGAACCGGGTGGCGAAGTTGTCGCTGCAATCGAGCACCAGGCCGGCTTTGGCCACTTCGGTCCTCAAACGTTCACCTTCGAGCCGTTCCGCCAGCGCCTCGATCTGTACCTGTGGATTGAGCGCCAACAGCGTCTCCCGCGCCGATTCCGCCTTGTTTCTGCCGATGTCGCCGGTGTGGTGGGCGATCTGCCTTTGCAGGTTGGACAGCTCCACCTTGTCCTCGTCGGCGATGGTGATGTGGCCCACGCCGGCGGCGGCCAGGTACATGGCGGCGGGGCATCCCAGCCCGCCGGCGCCGACGATCAGTACCCGGGCTTGAATTAGTTTCTCCTGCCCCCATATGTCGATCTGGGGAAGCAGGATCTGGCGGCTGTAACGCAATAGCAGTTGGTCGTTCATTGGATCCTGGCAACGTTAAGAAAAAATATGCGGAAAGACTTGACAGAAATCGAAAGCCAACTATTATTAGCACTCGATATAGACGAGTGCTAACAAAACCGTTGGCGAATCTCTCAATCTCTCAACCATTATAAGGAGTAAAGCTCATGAAACTGCGTCCTTTGCACGATCGTGTCATCGTCAAACGCCTGGAAGAGGAGCAAACCTCGCCCGGCGGCATTGTAATTCCCGATACCGCCAAGGAGAAACCGGTCAAGGGTGAAGTGCTGGCGGTGGGCAACGGAAAGTTGCTGGACAATGGCGATATCCGCCCGCTCGACGTGAAGGTGGGCGACAAGGTGCTGTTCGGCAAATACGCCGGCACCGACGTCGTGCTCGACGACGAAGAGCTCCTGGTCATGCGCGAAGACGACATCATGGCCGTTCTGGAATCCTGATTTTACGATTCGAAACGAATTCAACAACCGACTGACAATACCGAGGGAAACAACCAATGGCAGCGAAAGAAATCAAATTCAGCGATGATGCACGCCATAAGATGGTGCACGGGGTCAACGTTCTCGCCAAGGCGGTGAAGGTGACCCTGGGCCCCAAAGGCCGTAATGTGGTGCTGGAAAAGAGCTTCGGCTCCCCGACCGTGACCAAGGACGGCGTGTCCGTGGCCAAGGAAATCGAGCTGAAGGACAAGTTCGAAAACATGGGGGCGCAGATGGTGAAGGAAGTCGCTTCCCAGACTTCCGATGCCGCCGGTGATGGCACCACCACCGCCACCGTGTTGGCCCAGGCCATTCTGAACGAAGGGCTGAAAGGGGTCGCCGCGGGCATGAACCCGATGGATCTCAAGCGCGGTATCGACAAAGCCGTGAACGCGGCCGTCGAGGAGCTGAAAAAACTGGCGGTTCCCTGCGCCGACAGCAAGTCCATCGCCCAAGTGGGCGCCATCTCCGCCAACAATGACGCGGAAATCGGCAAGATCATCGCCGACGCCATGGACAAGGTGGGCAAGGAAGGCGTGATCACCGTGGAGGAAGGCTCCGGTTTGGAAAACGAGCTGGATGTGGTGGAAGGCATGCAGTTCGACCGTGGATACCTGTCGCCTTATTTCATCAACAATCAGGAAAACATGAGCGTTGAAATGGAAAATCCGCTCATCCTGATTCACGACAAGAAGATCTCCAACATCCGCGATCTGCTTCCGGTCCTGGAAGCCGTGGCCAAGGCTGGACGCCCGCTGCTGATCATCGCCGAGGACGTGGAAGGCGAAGCGTTGGCGACCCTGGTGGTCAACAACATGCGCGGCATCCTGAAAGCCTGCGCGGTGAAAGCCCCCGGCTTCGGCGACCGCCGCAAGGCGATGCTGGAGGATATCGCCATCCTGACCGGCGGCACCGTGATCTCCGAGGAATTGGGCATGAGCCTGGAGAAGGCTTCGATCGAGCAGATGGGAACCGCCAAGCGGGTCGTGGTCACCAAGGAAGACACCACCGTGATCGATGGTGCCGGCGCCAAGGAACAGATCGAAGGGCGGATCAAGCAGATCCGGGCCCAGATCGACGAAGCCACTTCCGACTACGACCGTGAAAAGCTGCAGGAGCGCCTGGCCAAGCTGGCCGGCGGTGTGGCGGTGATCAAGGTCGGCGCCGCCACCGAAGTGGAAATGAAGGAAAAGAAAGCCCGGGTCGAAGATGCCCTGCATGCCACCCGCGCGGCGGTCGAGGAAGGCATCGTGCCTGGCGGCGGGGTCGCGCTGGTTCGTGTCCGCAGCCGGATCAAGGATCTCCAGGGCGACAATCACGACCAGAGTATGGGGGTTCAGATCGCTCTCAAGGCGATGGAAGCGCCGCTGCGTCAGATCGTCGAGAACGCGGGAGAGGAAGGCTCGGTGGTTTACAGCAAGGTGGCCGAAGGGGAAGGCAACTTCGGTTACAACGCCGCCACCGGCGAATATGGCGACATGATCGAAATGGGCATCCTGGATCCCGCCAAGGTGACCCGTACCGCGCTGCAGAACGCCTCTTCCGTGGCGGGTCTGATGATCACCACCGAAGCGATGGTGGCGGAAGAACCCAAGGAAGAAAGCGCGCCCGCAGCGCCGGGCGGCATGGGAGACATGGGCGGCATGATGTAAAAGCCGCTTGCCGGTCTCTTTTCATGGTGAACCGCGAAAGCCTCACCCCCTATGGGTGGGGCTTTCGCATTTGGAGGTGCCGAATTGAGTGTAAAAAGGTTGCATATCTGGGTCAGTGGCCGGGTGCAGGGCGTGTTCTACCGTGCCCGCACGGTGGAGGTCGCGCGCTCGCTGGGATTGACCGGATGGGTGAGGAATCTGCCCGACGGCCGGGTCGAAATCGTTGCCGAAGGCGAAGCGTCCGCGCTGGAACGGCTGCTCGAATGGTGCCACGAAGGCCCGCCGGCGGCCAGGGTGGAAAATGTCGTGGCCAGGGAAGAGCCGGTCAGCGGAAAATACGGCGCGTTTTCCGTGGAAGGATGAAAAAAAGGGAGGTCAGCCGCCCAAAAGCATCCCCCGAGTGCTCGATTGGGCGGCCGGCACGATCACTGAACTAACGGTCGACGGTGTGGCAGACGATGCCTTTTTGGGGGACGAAAGCCCATTCCACGGCGACCTTGCAATCGCCGTCGCTGTCTGCGCTCTGCAGTTCCGCCCTCTGGACTTCGCAGTAATCGGGCATGCCCGGAAAAATCCGGCAATGGGTGATTCCGAAGAAAGTCAGGGTGTGGGTGTTTTGTCCCACTTCGACCATGCCTTCTTTGGTTTCCGTGCATTTGTGTCCATCGAGCCGGTAGGATTTGATCGCCGGGGGCGTCTCGACGGAGAGGGTGGGACAGGCGCTTTCCTGTCCCACCGCAGTGACGGCATACAGCGTTGCCGCGGTGACGATCCAAAACCTCATCTTCCACCTCCTCTTTTCATTTTCACTTGACGTATCACCATGAAAGGGCTGGGGAGAAAAAGCTCCGGTTGCAAGTGTACACGACAATGATCCCGATTGCTCCACCGTTGCCAAGGCGATCGCATGACCGCCGTTTTTCCCGTTGGGAGTTGATTTTGCCCGGTGTTGAAGCCCTTCTCCCTCACCCCCGGCCCCTCTCCCAGAGGGAGAGGGGAGAATCGATTCATGCGATTGCCCTGCCACGGTTGCGGAGCGCCGGTCATGGGTCGAGGTACACGACCCGTCCGTCGCCGGATGCCGGTTCGACGCTGCCGATGACCCGGGCCTCTTCCCCCAGTCCGCCCAGGATGTTCAACGCCCGCTCCGTTTCCGGCTTTGGCACGCAGACGATCATGCCGATACCGCAATTGAAAGTTCTGAGCATTTCGTCTTGCGCCAGATTTCCCTGGGATTGCAGCCACTGGAAGATGGCGGGCATGGGCCAGGCATCGTGATTGATCACCGCACCTAACCCCTCGGGCAATATCCTTGGCAGGTTCTCCGTGATGCCGCCGCCGGTGATATGGGCCAGGGCGTTGACCTGGCAGGTTTCGATCAGCTTCAACAGCGGTTTGACATAGATGCGGGTGGGTTCGAGCAGCCACTCGCCCAGAGGGCGGCCGGCAAGGTTTTGGCCGAGGTCGGCGCCGCTGAGTTCCAGGATCTTGCGGATCAGGGAGTAGCCGTTGGAATGGGGGCCGGAGGCGGCGAGGCCGATCAGGACGTCGCCTGCCCGAACCTTGCCGCCGTCGATGATCCGGTCCTTTTCCACGATGCCGACACTGAAACCGGCCACATCGTATTCGCCAGCCGGATAGAAGCCAGGCATTTCAGCGGTTTCCCCGCCGATCAGGGCGCAGCCTGCGATCCGGCAGCCTTCGGCGATCCCTTCGATGACCTGGGCGGCGGTGTCCACGTCCAATTTCCCGGTGGCGAAATAATCGAGAAAGAAAAGTGGTTCGGCGCCCTGGACGACGATGTCGTTGACGCACATGGCGACCAGATCGATGCCGATGGTGTCGTGGCGGTTCATGATCATGGCCAGCTTGAGCTTGGTGCCGACCCCGTCGGTGCCTGAAACCAGGACTGGCTTCCGGTAGCGCTCCCAGGGGAGTTCGAACAGGGCGCCGAACCCTCCGAGACCGCCCAGGACTTCCGGGCGGAAAGTTTTCCGTACCTGGGGCTTGATGCGTTCCACCAACCGGGAGCCGGCGTCGATATCCACGCCGGCGCTTTTGTAGTCCAGGGGCTTTTGTTCTGACAAGGAAACCTCCGCTCGCAGCTGTCGGGTCGATTCAAGGTATTATTGTACGAAACAACGGCGGCCGGAGGCGACGACAATGAGCTGGTTTTCGCTGCGACAGATTCCCAACCTCATCACGGTGATGCGGATACTGCTGGTCTTGCCCACCGTGGTGATGATTCTCCAGCGGCGTTTCGACTGGGCGCTGGCCCTGTTTTTCGTCGCCGGTGTTTCCGACGCCCTCGACGGTTTCCTGGCCAAGCATTACGGCTGGATCACCCGCCTGGGATCCTTGCTCGATCCCATCGCCGACAAGCTGCTCATGGTGTCGAGCTACACCGCATGCGCCTGGATCGGCCTGCTTCCAGGGTGGTTGGCCTTCCTGGTGGTGGCCCGGGATCTGGTGATTCTGCTGGGGGCGGTGGCCTATTACCTGTTGCTGCATCCATTCGAAGGCCAACCCACCTGGATCAGTAAATTCAATACTCTGCTTCAGATCCTGCTGCTTTTGGCGGTATTGTGGCACTATGCCTTCATGCCGTTGCCCCTCTTCGCGTTCGAGGGCTTGATTTATCTGACCACTGTGACCACCGTGGTCAGCGGATTGCAGTACGTGACGTTGTGGGGCCGTCACTTTTTCCGTGAGATTGGCGGCGGCAAAAAAGCGTAAGGGATTTGCGCCCACGAGCGACTCATGGCAGCATACGGATTTCTTCATCCGCGGGAAAAAACCTGGCGGGTATTTGAAATCGACTCATCAATTCAGTTAGCAATTCAGGTGATTCGCCAATGAGCAAAGTCAACTTGTCCCGGGGGGTCGTCGTGGCCACGGCGGCTGCGGCCATTTTCAGCGCTGGCTGCAGCAATCAGCAGGATTCGGCGGAAAAAGAGGCGGCAACCGGGGCGGCGGAACAGGGTATGGGCAACATGGAAGGCATGGGCGGCATGGAGGCCATGAAATCAAGGATGGAGGAGATGAAATCCCAGGCCCGGCAATCCATGGGGCCGGCCACGGAAGTCAAGGTGGCCTGCTTCGGCATCAATGCGTGCAAGGGCCAGTCCGAGTGCGCCACGCCGGAGAACGCCTGCAAGGGCATGAACAGCTGCAAGGGGAAGGGCTATCTGTACGTCAGCCTCAAGGAATGCGAGGTCCAGGGCGGCAAGGTGATCACGCCGCAGATGTGAGGCGGCGGGCGTGATCTTCCTCCCCGGCGATGGTTGAGCCGATGGCGGCGGGGCCGGATCTTTCCAAGCGGCCGTTTCCGGGATTCGGGTTGGGGCTGCGCAAAGAGCACTATGAGGCCGTGTTGACGGAAAGGCCCGCCGTGGACTGGTTCGAAATCCTGAGCGAGAATTATCTGGTTGACGGTGGCAAACCCCTGCATTATCTGGATCGCATCCGCCGCGACTATCCCATGGCCATGCACGGGGTGTCGTTGTCGATCGGGAGCACCGATCCGCTCGACCGCCGCTATCTGGAGCGGCTCAAGAGGTTGATCGACCGGCTGCAGCCCCTGTGGGTGTCCGATCATCTGTGCTGGACCGGTGCCGGGGGCGTCAATCTGCACGACCTGCTGCCGCTTCCCTATACCGGCGAAGCCTTGTCCCACGTCGTGTCCAGGGTGGAGCAGGTGCAGGATTTCCTGGGGCGGCGGATCCTGCTGGAAAACGTGTCGAGCTACATGCATTATCCGCACTCGGAGATGCCGGAGTGGGCGTTTCTGGCGGGAGTGGCCGAAAAAGCCGATTGCCTGATTCTGCTCGACATCAACAACATCTACGTCAGCGCCCGCAATCACGGTTTCGATCCTGTCGCTTACCTGCGGGCCATCCCGCCAGAACGGGTGTGGCAGTTCCATCTCGCCGGCCACACGGACGACGGAGAGTGGGTCATCGATACTCATGACCATCCCGTGCGCATGGAAGTGTGGGATCTCTACCGTGAAGCGGCCGGGCGCTTCGGGCCGGTTGCCACGATGATCGAACGTGACGACCGGATTCCGCCCCTGGCGGACTTGTTGTGTGAACTGGAACAGGCCCGCCGAATCGCTCTGCCTTTGTGGAAAGAGGCCGCATGAGCACCGGTCTGGCGACCCTTCAGGCGGATGTTCAGGCGGCCATTCTGGGGCAGGGTGGAACGGCGCTGCCCGGCCTCGATATTTACCGCAGCGCCTACCGGTTGCGCCTGACGGAGGCCTTGGCCGCCGATTATCCGGTTCTGCGTCGCTGGCTGGGCGGGGCGCGGTTCGATGAGCTGGCCCGCGATTATCTGGAGGCGCATCCTTCCAGGCATTTCTCAATCCGCTGGTTCGGCCGCGCCCTGCCGGAATATCTGGAGCGTCAAGGCCCCCTGGAATGGGCCGAGATGGCCAGGTTCGAGTGGGCCCTGAGTCTGGCGTTCGATTGCGCCGATTCGAAACCTCTGGCGCCGGAGACATTGGCCGGTATTCCGCCCCAAGACTGGCCGCGGTTGAGGTTCACCGTCTGCCCCGGCTTTTCGTTGCTGAGGCTGCGTACCTCGGTTCCTCATGTCTGGAAAGCGTTGCAGGCGGGGGAAGATCCGCCCCGGTGCAGGGTGCTGTCAACGCCAACTGCCTGGATGGTATGGCGGCAGGGTTTGCGTCAGTTCTTCCGTTCCCTCAGCGAAGCCGAAGCCGAATGTTTGGTTCGGCTCGAATCGGGCGCGGCGTTCGGTGAGGTGTGCGCCGGCCTTTCCGGTTGCGACCTTCCCACCGATGCCGCCCGGCAGATCGCCCTCTGGTTGCGGCGCTGGCTGAAAGACGGGGTGGTCACCGGCCTTCGGGGGTGATAGTTTCCGCCTGCGGCGAGGATACAGAACCGGCCCGATTTATGGTACGTTTGTGCCCTGAGAAGGCAGGTGGACGGGGAGGCCGCGCCGATTCCCGCAGGTGGCCGTTTTCCGCCGCTTCACGATGGATTCAACATTCTTCAATCACAACAAGGACCGGATCGAATCATGTCAACCTGGTTGTCTTTGCTGCCCGCCCTGGTTGCCATTCCAGTGGCGATGGTCACCCGGCGCGTGCTTTTGGCGTTGGGACTCTACGTACTGATAGGTTCCACCATCCTCGCCCAGGGGTGGTTGCCGGATACGTTGCCGCGATTGTTGCAAATCGTCGGCAAGGTGGTCACGGACCGCGACAATATCCTCATCATCGTCTTCAGCCTGTTGATCGGGGGACTCATCGGGCTGATCCAGAAATCCGGCGCCACCGACGGATTCGTCCGCTGGACGGAAGAGCACCTGGCTCTGGACAACCAGCGCAAGCCGGCTCTGTTGGCCCTGGTCACGAGCATGGCGCTGTTCATCGAAACCTATTTCGGGGTGTTGATCGCAGGCCTGATCGCCTTGCCGCTGTTCGACCGCTACAAGCTGTCGCGGCTGCGGCTCAGCTATATCCTTGACACCACCTGCTCGCCCAAGTGTCTGATGATCCCCGTCAACGCCTGGGGCGCCTATATCATCAGCCTGCTGGCCGACCAGGGGGTGGACAATCCCATCACGGTGCTGGTGCAGTCGCTGGGCTTCATCTTCTATGGTTGGATCGCCCTAATCCTGGTGTTCGTGGTCACTCTGACCGGGATCGAGCTGCCATGGAAGCTGCCGCTTTCCAGCCGCGTGGTGGGCGAGCTTCCCCACTTCGGCACTTCCATCGTGCCCCATGCCGATGCCCCGGGTCACCCAAGACACCTGTGGTGGCCGATCGCAGGTCTCGTCGGCAGCGCATTGGTGCTGCTTGTGGTCCTTCGCGATGCGCCGGTGGCGATCTTCACCGCGGTGGTCATGACCCTGGCGGGAACGGTCTATTATTATCGCCGGGAAGGGGTGATGCGGCTGGAAACCATGGCGGCCCCCATCGTCCAGGGGGTGCGGGTGATTCTGCCCTTGATGTACCTGCTGATATTCGCCTTTTCCGTCGGGGTGACCACCCACGAACTGGGCACCGGCTTCTATCTGGCCAATGCGCTCCAGGGGGAACTCGACCCCATGTGGTTGCCGTTCCTGGTCTTCGGCATCGGCTGCCTGATTTCCTTCGCCACCGGAACTTCCTGGGGCACCTTCGCCATTTTGATTCCCATCGTGGTGCCGCTTTCCGAAGTGTTTCAGCTGTCACCGGCGTTGCTGGTGGGCGCGGCGCTGAGCGGCGGCCTGTTCGGTGACCATTGCTCGCCGGTGTCCGATACCACCATGATCGCTTCCCTGTCGGCCGGGGTCGAACCCATCGACCACATCCGTCACCAGTTTCCCTATGCCCTGTTGGGGGCCGGGCTGGCGTTGGGAATGTATCTGATCGTGGGCGTGGCCATGACCTGAGAACGGCCCCAGGCCGAGCCTGCCGAGCTCGGCCGTGGCCAGCGTCTGGAAACGCTCGTTCCGGTAGGCGATCAAAAACATCAGGGCGAAGTAGCCATGAGGCAGTTTCGGACTCCCGGCGAGCGGTCGCAGGCGAAAATAGGGTCGCGCCGGTTCCTGGTGATGCCGGGCGTGATGGGCCATTCCCAGCAGCATATGAGTCGAACACCAAGTGTCGGTACGCCAGGCATCGGCGGCGCCGGGGGGGCGGTTGTTCCGCACCAATCCCCAATGCTGGACGTAGTTGATCGCTTCCAGATTGCGAACCGCCATGAATGTCTGCACGGCATAGGCCAACAAAGCCGCCGGCCCGAAGATCCACAGGATCGACACCAGCCAGCAGGACTCGAATATCATTCCCCGCAACACCTTGTTCCCCAGCCATGGAAGCCTGGCGGCCGGGCGCCGGTGCACTCTTTGGCTTTCCAGTTTCCAGGCGCTCTTGAACTGACCTGTGACGCTGCGGCGGAAAAACGCCTCATAGGTTTCGCCGAAACGCGCCGTGGCGGGGTCTTCCTCTCTTCCCACCCGCCGGTGGTGGCCTTGGAGGTGTTCGATGGAGAAGTGGTGATAACAGCTCAGGGCGAGCAACAAACGTCCCAGGGAATTTGCCACCCGGCTGCGGCGGTGGATCAGCTCGTGCCCCGTCAGCAGGCTGGAATGGGCGCCATGGCTGCCCAGCAGCAATTTCACCGCCAGCAGGTCGGAGAGGGTGTTTTCAAGGCCCGCCTCCAGGCTCCAGCGCCAGCGGGTGCTCATTTCCAGCAGCAGCCCCAGGTCGATCAAGAACAAACCGGCGACGGCGCCGATCACCGCCGAGGCCAGATATCGCGGCGGAGCATGGACGGGTGGCCCGCCGCGCCAGCCGGCATAATCGGCCAGCACCGGTAGCCCCATCGGCAGCACCCACAACAGCGCCTGCCACCACAGGTGGGGTCCTGTCAGGAGAAAGCCGGTGCTCCAGAGAGGGAGGATCAGGGGGGACAGGCCAAGCATGAGATTGAGCGTCATTTCCTCGATCGATCGCTTTCACGGTAACATGAACCGGACGAGCATGAGAACAGGTTGCCAGGATGCCAGCGAAAGTCTACATCGGGTTGGGGGTTACCTATCACGATCCGGCAATCGCCATCGTCGACGATTCGGGGCGGGTGCTGTTCGCCGAAGCGACCGAACGTTGCCTTCAGTACAAGCGGGGTCTTAATTGTCCCCCCGATCCCTCCTCCCATGTGCTCGACTGGCTGGCGCGCCATTGTGATCCGGCGGCGGAATGGGTGATCGCCTTCAACTGGCGCCGCCGGCGTCCGTGGTATGAGCCGGTGAGCCGCTGGCTGGGGCACTTCAGCCCCAAAGGTCTCATCGCCCCGGGTTACCGGGATTTTTCCACCTTTCTGGAAAAATACAAGCTGTTCCATATGCTTGCCTGCCAGAGCGCCAGCCTGCCCTTGGGCGGCGTCAATCTGGTGCGCCGGGTGAGCGAACGCTATCCCGGGGTGAAGCTGCGATTTCGCCATTTCGATCACCATCTGTGTCACGCTGCTGTGGCCTGCGGCAGCAGTCCGTTCGAACAAGCCGCCTGCCTGGTGATCGATTCTTTCGGGGAACGGGGCTCTCTGGGGGCATACCGTTACGAGGGGGGGCGTCTGTCCACGATCCATGTTCCCAAAGGAATCGCCAGCCTGGGTTTTTTTTACATGCTGCTGACCGAGTTGTGTGGTTTCGACTGGCTTTCGGGAGAGGAATGGAAGGTCATGGGGCTGGCCGCCTATGGCCGGTTGAATCAGGAGATTCACGACCTGATGCGGGCGATGCTGTGGGTGGAAGGGCTTGAAGTGCGCCAGGATACCGGCGCCATCCGGCAGGGGGTGGAGCGCTTGCGGCGGCTGGGGTGCGGCCCTGGCGATCCGCCGGAAAAGGCCGCCGATCTCGCTTTCACCGGCCAGCACTATTTTTCCACGTTGGTGAGGAAATTGTGCATCGCGCTCCATGGCGTCTGTCGCTCAGAGCATCTGGTGCTGGGCGGTGGTTGCGCGCTCAATTCCGCCTGTAACGGGCAGTTGTCGGCCGCCACGCCCTTTTCCCGCCTTCATGTGCCCCCGGCGCCGGCGGACGATGGCACGGCGCTGGGGGCGGCATGGCTGGCTTGGCGCCGGGATCATCCGGAGAAGGCCTGGCCCGCCGGGCAATTGACGCCTTATCTGGGCAGCGGAATCGACTTCCCCCGCCTGAAGGCGCTGGTTCGCCACGGGGGATTGCGGGTTTCCCGCCACCCGGACGACCTGGCCCGGGTCGTGGCCACGGCGCTGGCCCGCGGCAAACTGGTGGGATGGATGCGGGGCCGGGCGGAATTCGGCCCCAGGGCACTGGGTAATCGCTCGATCCTGGCCGACCCCCGCGACCCGGCGATGAAAGACCGGATCAACGCCCAGGTCAAATTCCGGGAACCCTTCAGGCCGTTCGCCCCGGCGATTCTGGACCGCTGCGGTGGGGAATACTTCCACGATTATCAGTTCTCCCCCTACATGGAACGGGCCCTTCGGTTCAAGAGCGGGCCGGCGAAGCGGGTGCCCGCGGTGGTGCATGTGGATGGCAGCGGCCGGGTGCAGAGCGTGCGCCGCGACTGGAATCCGGCGTTTTATGATCTACTCGAGGCTTTCCATGAACTGACCGGCGTGCCGGTTCTGCTCAATACCAGTTTGAACCGGATGGGGCGGCCCATCGTCCAATCGGTGGAAGACGCTGTGGCGCTTTTCATGACCTCGGGCCTGGATCTTTTGGTGATCGAAGATCATGTATTCACGAAAGCCCCCCTTTGAGCGGGAGATTCCCTCTGCCGCCGTGGAGGACCGGGAGCTGCTTGCGGGACTTTTCGCAAGCAGGCAGGATGCGGCAGAGAGTGAAGTCGGACAGGCCATCGGGCAGGTGCGGCACAGTCTTGGGGAACCGGGGCTTCGGGCGGCATGGCAAAATTGGTTCGCGCCGTTGGCGCGGCTGGAAGGTTGCTGGCTGAGGGGGGCGGTGACGATCCGGAATGCCCATACCCGGCTGGGTTCGGGGCTGCTCGAATTACAGCGGGTGTTTTTTCATCAGTCGGGCCATCCCGGCTTGCCGCATCCGGTTCCGAGAGAACGGACATTCACCGAAGACATCCGCTGGCTGGAGGCATTGGGGCGGGAAGGGGCGGCGTTCCCGGCCGCCGTGTTGGGGGTCACCGCCGCCCATGCCCGGTTGGGCGGCGGGCTGTTCGCCGTGGATCGGGCGCGGGATTACCGGAAGATCCTTTCGCTGGCCGATCGCTTGCTGGGGATCTGGCCCGTGGAGAGCGGAGAACGGCGCCAGGCCATGGCCGCCGGTTCGCGGTACCGCCGGATGACCCTGGGGTGGTGCCGCCGCTGGCTCGCCGGAACGTCATTGGAGGCGCGGGTTCTGGCCATGTTCCGGGCCAAGGCGAAGTATGGTCTGGGCTATCACGGAAACATCCGGATCGGCGATCGGAGCCTGGATGAATGGCTCGAGTCGCTGGCGGAAGGGAAGGGAGAGGCGTTCCTCCGTGTTTTCCCAGGCTCCCCCTACCTCGATTGGCGGCGCCCCCACGCCTGCCGGTTCTTTCGCCATTCGACGGCTTTCGGCGGCCCCATGTTCGGCGTTTTCGAACCCGGCGAGCTGGCGTTGCTGCGGCGTTGGGTCCGTTCCCGGGCCGCTCCCACCGCCGGGGCAGGCAGGGGGCCGGTGGGCGGGTATTGCCCGGAAGCCCCCCCTGAGCGGCCCGTCTCCAAGGGTGTCGGGCGGTTTCAGGCGCCCAAGAAAATGGATCCCCCGCTGCTCTACCATTATCTGGTCAGCGGGCGCGATCCCGGGGCCGCGATGCCCGCCGCCAGGCGATGGGTGGACAAGATCCTGGCAAGAGCCAGGTGGCTCGGGAAAGGTTTTTTCCCCTACTCGCCCGAAGCGTTCTGCCGTTATATCGACACCTTGCACGAGCGGGCCAGCCGGCGGCGCCCCCGCCCGGCGCGTCTCAGGTTGTCGCGTGGCGCCTGGGTCTGGGGAATCGAACAGTTCGCCCCGGCGATTCTGGTGGACGGCTGCTGGCTGGCGGAGAGTCTGCCGCTCGCCCGGGAGATGCCCGATGTGGGGGAAAGGTTGTGGCGGATCTGGCGCGATGAGCTGGGAGACGGCCGGCTGTCACGGCATCACGGAAACATCTATCGGCGCCTTCTGGAAACGGCGGGGGTGGCGCTGCCTCCTTTCGATTCCGAAGCGTTCATCCGCCATCGCGGGTTTGTCACCGGCGCCTTCGATCTGCCCGCGTTTCTGCTGGCCATCGGACAGTCGCCGGGGCGGTATCTGCCGGAAATTCTGGGCCTCAATCTCGCCATCGAACTGAGCGGCCTTGGCGGGCGCTATCGAGCCCTGGCCGAAGGGATGGAGGCGGTGGGGCTCGACAGCACCATCGTCCGCCTCCATCAATCCATCGACAACCTGGCCTGCGGCCACGCGGCGCTGGCCAGGGATGCGATCATCGTTTACCTTCAGCGGTTCGAGGCGGGAGGAGAGGCGGCGGTACAAGGCCAGTGGCGCAGGATATGGACGGGTTGGCAGGCATTGACCCCCGCCAGCCTGCGTTTCAGCGTGCATCTCCTGGCGGGATGGGGCCGTCGTCGAAAGGCGGGGTTTGTTTGGGGCATCATTTGAAGAACGCCCGCACGAGGCGGGCGTTCTCGCCGGGATGTCAGAAATCTTTACACCCGGGTTTTGCGTTGTCTGAAGCCGAGGCCGGCCAAGCCAAGGCTGAACAGGGCCGCGGTGGCGGGTTCCGGGACGGTGGTGATTTCACGCTGGATTTTCGTCTTTACCGCATTTCCAAAATCAGTGAAGTTGTTTGCCAAAATCGAAAATGAACCGGGGCCGCCCTGGACGTTGTTTTGGTACCAGGTAAGCAGTGTGTTGGTGCCGATGGGGAGACCGTTGATCAATTTCGTGAGTCCCTCGCCGGCGGTAATCGTCGTCAAAAATGCATCGCGCGCGGTCGATGTCGTGGCGCCACTATTTTCCTGACCGTCGCCGGATACATCAATCACCCAGCGGGCGCCTTCATAACCATTGCCGGAAAACAACGGGGCGGTATAGTTGATGGCACTGCCTGGTGCAGTGAAGCCACTGAAAGCCCGGGTCGTGCCGTTTATAGCCGTGGCAAAAGTGCTGGCGCTTGCGGCATCCGTAATCAGGGTCCAAGGCACAAGCTGAGACTGCTCCAATGACCCGGACCATTCGATATAGGTGACCGCGATGCCATTGGGCAATCCACCGATCAAACCCTGGATTGCAGGGTCATTGAAGGCGTTGACGTAACCCTGTTTCTGTAAAGCATATTCAGTGCTGTCCACGCTTCCAGAAACGTCCACCAGCAATGCCAGTTCCACATCTACCGGAATCGCCTGCGCCCCTCCAAAAGACATGGACAGCAAAGCTGCCAGTCCGAAAAGAATAGGTTTTTTCATTTTTTCCTCCAATCTTGAGTTTATTCATTGAGGGATGCCTTCGAAAGGCGGTTAGGCAATTTCATACGAGGCATATATGATGCCATTTTTCTAGTGCATTGATTTTATTTTAAATTTTTTAATCCATTGTTTGGGTATACTGAAATGTGTAAATTTTTCTGACAATCTTGGGGCGTTTCTGTATGCGCGCTGCGCGAATGGTGCGGCGCTATGATTTTGATCAAACACCTGAATCATGAAACACTCATGCGGTCACTGTGTGTGAATGATATAGGGGAGCCTGCGGCGCGGACATGTTGAACCCCCTTCTTCTCCAGGTTTTGGAGCGTATGGCCCTGTTGCCCGGCGGTCCCATTCTGCTCCTTTTCATTGGGATGGCGCTCTGGTGGGCCAAGGGGATCTGGTGGCCGGCGGTGCTGGCCGCATGGCTGCTTTGGCTGGTTTCCCTTCCGGTGACCACGGAAACCCTGTGGCGGTGGATGGAGATTCCAGAGCCGTTCGATCCGGCCGGCCCGAAGGGCCGGGAGCAGGCCATCGTGATTCTGGGCACCCATCGCTATTCCCGGGCGCCGGAGTACGGGGGGCGGGACAACATGGCCGGCCTGGGGGTGGAGCGGGTGCGTTACGGGGCCTGGCTGCAGCAGCGGGTGGGGTTGCCGATTCTGGTCAGTGGCCGGGGTTACCGGGCGCCCGGGGAACGCTCCGAGGCCAGGATCATGCAGGACATTCTGGAAAACGAATTCGGGGCGCGGGTCGCCTGGATCGAGGAGCGGAGCCACAATACATACGAAAACGCCCTTTACAGCGCCGCCATTCTGAAGCAGGCGGGCATCCGGCGTGTTTTACTGGTCACCCACGCCTATCACATGCCACGGGCGCGGGAAGCCTTCGAGCATATGGGACTCGAAGTGACGCCGGCCGCCACGGTCTATTTCTGCACCTTCGGCAGCGAATATGCCTTCCTGGACTGGCTGCCGGAGCAGCGCGCGTTCCAGCGCAACCGCCTGTTGATCCACGAGATCGTCGGACGCTGGTGGTATCGGCTTCGCTATTATTGAGCGGGCGACAGACTGGGGCGCCCCGGGATCAAGGCGCCACGTTCGGGCAGCTGGCGTGGATGCTTTCTATGCCCTCGATGACTTCTTCGGACAGGGGCATATCGATGCTGTCGATATTCTCGGCCAACTGTTCGAGGCAGGTGGCGCCGATGATGTTGACGCTCAGGAAGGGGCGGCTGTTGACATAGGCCAGCGCCATCTGGGCGGGGCGCAGCCCGTGTTTTTCCGCCAGCTCGACGTAACGTTGCACCACTGTTTCCACATGCGGGCCGCTGTAGCGGGCGTAATGGGGGAAGCGGGTCAGACGGGCACCGGCGGGGCGTTTGCCCCCCAGGTATTTCCCGCTCAGGACCCCGAAGGCCAGGGGCGAATAGGCCAACAACCCCACGTTCTCCCGGTGGCTGATCTCCGCCAGTCCGATTTCGAAGCTGCGGTTGAGCAGGTTGTAGGGGTTCTGGATGCTGAGGATGCGGGGCCAGCCATGCTCCCGGGCCAGATTCAGATATTGCATCGTGCCCCAGGGTGTTTCATTGGAAACGCCGATCGCCTTGACCTTGCCTTCCTCCACCAGTTTCGCCAGGGCCTCCAGGGTTTCGGCGATGGGAATGCCGTCGTCTTCGGGCCGGTGCCGGTATCCGAGGCGGCCGAAGTAATTGGTGTGCCGCTGGGGCCAATGAACCTGGTAGAGGTCGATGTAATCGGTGCGAAGACGCTTGAGGCTGTCTTCGAGCGCCTGGCGGATATGGGCCGCGTCGAGCCTCGGGCCGCCCCGGATATGGGCGATCCAGTCTCCCGGTCCGGCGACCTTGGTGGCCAGAACGATTTTGTCCCGCCTGCCGCTACGGGCCAGCCAGTTGCCGATATAGGTTTCGGTGCGCCCCTGGGTTTCCGCTTTGGGCGGGATGGGATACATCTCGGCGGTGTCGATGAAATTCACCCCGCGCTCGAATGCCAGGTCCAGTTGGGCATGGCTCTCCCGCTCGCTGTTCTGTTCCCCGAAAGTCATGGTGCCGAGACAGATGCGGCTGACTTGAATATCGGTCGTTCCCAGTGTCGAATAATCCATGGCGTGCGCGTTGGTGTCGTTTTCAAGAAGCCCTCAGTTTAGCCGATGTGATGCTCCGGCTGAACCGGGTCGGGTCGTCGATCTCAACACCTGCCGGTTTGCTTTTTCGGGGCTTCTTCCGAATCGTGGGGGACCGATTACGGATTCCCCCGCAAATGTGCTAGATTTAGGGCGGATTTACCGCAAGTGGTCAGTTGGAGGGGATCATGACAGAACGTATTTCCGTTTCCCGCGCGTTGTTTCGTTCGCTTCTGCTCGTTTTGCTGCTGGTTGGCCTGACGGGGTGCCCCAAGGCTTTCAAGGGGGGGGAATCCAGCCTTCCACCCGGTGTGGAACTGGGGGGGAAGTACTACACCCAATACTCTTTTCAGTATGAAAAGAACCGTCACCGGACCACCAATTACCGCAAGGGATTCCTGGTGCCGGTCAACACCCCGGTGGAGCTGCTGAGTTGGGGGAGAAAGGGTTTCATGATCCGGGTGCTTCCCAACGGGCCGGATATCGAAATCGAGAACGTGCAAAAGCATACCGGGGATACCATTGAACAGGCCTTCCACAAGATGCTGGCGCGCCGGCCGTTGAATCTGAAACAGTTCACCCGCAGGGAGCGCGGGCTGATCAAGGAAGGCAAGGTGGCGCCGGGGATGTCGAGGAAAGCGGTCATCGCGGCGATCGGCTATCCTCCCATCACCCAGACGCCGACCCTGGACATGAATGAATGGCGTTACTGGGCCTCGCGCTTCGATACCTTCATCGTGCGTTTCAGCAACGGCAGGGTCAAGCAGATCATCAACTAGGCGATACCGCCCATGACGGAGACTCCCTTGAGCGAAATGATTGATGAATTGAAGCTCCTGTTGATCCAGGGGTTGCATTTGGAGGATGTGTCGCCGGAGGACATCGATCCGGATGCCCCCTTGTTTGGAGAGGGGTTGGGGCTGGACTCGATCGACGCCCTGGAGATCGGGGTGATGCTCGATCGCAAGTATGGTATCAAGCTGGTTTCCAACGACGAACGGAACAACAAGATTTTCGCCTCGCTCAAGTCCCTGGCCGAGTTCGTGGCCAGCCACAGAAAGGACTGACATGGCGGGGTGGTTGCCTGGAACCGTATTTGCGGCTCTGTTTCTGGCCTACCCTTTTCTGCTTCGGGGGGGCGAAGGCGGCACGGCCGGAGCTGCTCCCTTCGTCATCGCCCCGGTGTTGATATGGCGGGCGGGCAGAGCCCGGGGGGCGATGCGCTGGCTGCTGGCGGGGTTGGGGGGCGCATTGGCCGCCGGCGCCTGGTGGTTGGGCCCGGAGGTTTCGCGTTGGGTGCCGGCGGTGGCTTTCCTGTTCGTGGCCTGGGGGTTTGGCCGCACTCTGATCCATCCGCCGCCGTTGATCGAACGGATGGTGCGCCTGCAATACCGGGATATTCCGGACTATCTCCTCGCTTACCTGCGGCGTCTGACCTGGCTGTGGACCGTGTTTTTCCTGCTGCTGGCCTGTATTTCCGCGGCCCTGGGCCTGTGGGGAACGGAAACGGGCTGGTTCTGGTTTCATGCCGTCGGCATCTATGGGGCGATGATCGTTTTGCTGATGGGGGAATTTCTCTACCGGCGCCGGCGTTTCAGCGAGCTGGGGGAGATGCCGCTCCCTCATGAGACCTTTCTCGCCATCGTCCGGGAAGGAAGGCGGCTGTGGGAAGAATAGTCCTGTGGTGCTGTCTGCTGGGATGGGGTGCGGCGCTTTGGGCCGCCGATCCCGCCAGCCGGCTGAAACTGTCGGAACCGGTGCAAATGCGCTATCGGGAAACGAGGCGGCTGGCGCTGCTTTCACAGCCGTGGCAAGGCACCGGCTATCTTTTGGCCGATCCCGCCGGAACCCTGGTCAAGCTTCAATTGTCTCCCCGGCGGGTGATCATGATCGCGACGCCCGACCGGTTGCTCTATTACGACGCTTCCACCGGCGAGCGGCATCGCGTTTCACTGCCGGCCCCTCTGCCGCAGGCCGAGGGCATCGTGCTGCTGCAACATCTGCTTGGGGGGGATCTGGAGCCGGTCCGGCGTGATTACCGGATCGGGTTTCAGGAGGACGGCCGGGGATGGAAGCTGAAGCTCGTTCCCAAAACCCCCGATTCCGCCGCCTTCAAGGAGGTTTCCCTGAGCGGGGATCTGGAGGGCCGTCGGCAAGCGCTGGAAATGACGGAACGCGATGGTGACACGACGATCACCGAAATGACTCTGGACGACCGGGGCGCCGGGTTGGCGTATACCATCGCCCGCCTGCTCCGGGAAGCTGCGGGGGAATGAAGCGCCGCCTCGCTGCCGTGCTCGTGCTGGCGGGAATGCTGGGGGTGTTGGGGTGGCAGTTGCGGCTCGAGACCCGGTTGTCGGTGTTCTTTTTGGGGCACAGCGACACGGCAGGGCTGTTGGTCGAGCGATTTCAGCGTTCGGTGTTCGCCCGCAGATATCTGCTGGCGATCGAGGCGGAAGCGGAAAAGCGCCGCGATCTGCCGGGGTTTTCCCGCAGGTTCATCGCCGAAGTGTCCGCTCTGCCGGGCGTGTCCGCCGTCTGGCCGGCCTTCCGGCCGCCCTTTTCGCTGCCCGACCTGATTTCAGGCTATGCCCCCTATGGCCCTTTGATCTACAGTCTGGATCCGGCCGGGGAAGCGGCGGATCTCTTCGCCGTGGCTGCGTTGCCCCGGCGGGCCGAGAGGCTGAAAAAGGCCCTGCTGTCCCCTTTCGGGGATCTGGTGCAAAAGATTGCCCCCCACGACCCGCTGCTGCTCACTCTCCACGCATTCTCCGACTGGCGGGAAAGATTCCGGGCGGGGGCGGGCGTGCCCGAGGATTTCTATCCCATCGTCCTCGAAACCGGTGACCAGCCTTTCGATATCGACAGGCAGCGCTCGTTGCAGCAGCGGTTGAGGCGGGTTTTCTCCCGGCTGGACGGGGAGCATGGTGGCGGCTTCCGGTTGCGGATGACCGGTGTTCCCATTTTCGCCGTTTCCGCCCAGAAACGGGTCAGGGAGGACGTGAGCCGGGTGACCGTCGCTTCCACCGTGGGCGTCATGGGGGTGTTGTGGCTGCTGTTCCGCTGCTGGAGAACGCTGCCGGTGATCGCCCTGGTGCTCGGCTTCGCCTGCGCCGCGGGAGGGCTGGCGACCCAATGGGTGTTCGGGAACGTTCACGCCCTGACGCTGGCGCTGGGGGCGACCCTGCTCGGGGTGTGCGTCGATTATCCCATTCACCTGCTGGCCCATTGCCGGGGAGGAACGCCGCCTGCCCGGATCGCCGGAAGGCTCTGGCCCGTCCTGACCCTGGGAGCGGTCACCACGGTGGTCGGTTATCTGGCTCTGGCGGCGACCGGCTATCCGGGTTTCCAGCAGACGTCGGTGTTCGCCATGGCCGGTATCGTGGCGGCTCTGCTGGCCACCTTGTTCGTGGTCCCTTCCTGGGCGGTGGGCGATTCCCCGGGTGCTTCCCTCCCGCAGGGCGGATTCGCCGCCCTGCATGGCTGGCTGGTGCGGCACAGACGGCCGCTGCTGCTGGCGTGGGGGGCGGTGCTGGCGGGCTCGTCGTTGCTGCTGCCCCGCCTGCAATGGCTGGACGACCTGGAGCGCCTGGCCGGTATCGACGCCGGCTTGCGGCAGCAGGACAGGACGCTGCGCCAGCGGCTGGGCGGGATCGAGCCGGGGCGGGCGGTTCTGGTGGAGGCCGGCGATCTGGAGACGGCCTTGCAACGGGGCGAGGCGGCGACCGCAATTTTGCGGGAACTCAAGAAGCGGGGGGATCTGGACGCCTTTCAACCGATCTATCCGTGGCTGGTTTCCCGGCGTTTGCAGCATGCCAATTGGGTGAATTATCGCCGTCACCTCACCCCGGCGTTCGCCGCCGCCTGGCGGGAGGCGCTGGCTGGCGCCGGGCTGGCGGCCGAGGCCCTTTCCCTGCGGATTCCGGATGGCGGGCCGCCGCGCTGGCTCGAACCGGCGCGGGTGCTGGAATCGAAAGTCGTGGAAATACTCCCCGGGCAGGTGGATATCGGGGCGGGCCGGGTGCGCCTGGCCCTGTGGCTGGGGCCCCATGACCCGGCGGCGGTTTCCGGCGCCTTGTCCGGTCTCGACGGAATCGGCTATTACAGTCAACGGGAGCGGATCAACGCCCTGGCGGTCCGCTACCGCCAGCGGGCCGTTCTCGCCCTGGGCGCCGGCGTGGGCGTGATTGTGTTGCTGTTGTCGCTCCGTTACCGGTCGCCGCTGGGGGCCCTGAGGGTGCTTCTGCCGGGAATGAGCGGGTTGGTCTTCACCTTCGCCTGTTTTGCCCTTTTGGATCAGCCGGTCAGCTTTTTCCATCTCATCGCCGCCATGCTGGCCGTTGCAATTTGCGTCGATTACGGTATTTTCTACTTCGAAAGGCGGGCCGGGGATGCCGGCGATACGTTCCGGGCGATGGGGGCTTCGATGATGACCACGGTGGTGGCGTTCGCAGCCCTCGGACTGGCGGACAACCCGGCGCTGAAAGCGCTGTCGGTCGCCGTGGCGGGCGGGGTGCTGGTCGGATTCCTGCTTTGCCCGGTGATTCTTCCAGACGGACGGCTGGATCAGAAGCATGCGGGCCGGAACATGAAAAGGTGAAACCATGAGCAAACGAATCCTGTTTCTTTCCCTGGCGCTGGCCGGATGCGCGGGCACGGAGCCTGTGGTGGCGCCCTCTGTCGTCAGCCATCAACTGGAAAGCGGAAAGGCGCCGCTGATCATCGACGTGCGCTCGGAATCGGAATATCTCAAGGGCCATATTCCGGGCGCCGTTCATGTGCCCTTCATGGATGTCTCCAGCGCGCCGGCGCAGGTGATCGAAGCCTGCAAGCGCGAAACCGTGGTGGTGACCTGCGAGCATGGTCCCCGGGCCGCCTACGCGGCGCCGAAGCTGCGCGCGCTGGGATGTACCGACGTGCGGCTGCTGGAAGGGCACATGCATCGCTGGCGCAACCAGGGCTACGTCATGACCGCGCCCGGAATGAAGGACTGAGATGGCCGAAGGGTTAGCGCCTGTCGCCATCACCGCCTGGCAATGCGTGACTTCCGCGGGATGCGGCGTCGATTCCCTTCGCGCCGCCTTGTCCGCCAACGTGCCTTGCCTGGCCCCCATCAGGCTGTTTCCGCTTCCTTACGAAACCGTGGTGGGGGAATACGACCGGGAATTTCCCGCCATCGCCCCGCAACTGTCCGCCTACGCCTGCCGGAATGCCCGCCTGGCCCTGCTGGCGTTGAACACGGGGGACTTCCGGGCCCGGCTGGAGGAAGCCGTCACCCGCCATGGCAGGGACCGGGTCGCGGTGATACTGGGCACCAGCACTTCCGGAATCTACGATTCCGAAAGGGCCTATACCCATTTTCTCGCCCAGGGGGAAATGCCGCCGGATTTCGATTTTCTCCACCAGCACGCCATCCAGGCCACGGCCGGTTTTCTGGCCCTGGAGCTGGGACTGAAGGGGCCCGTCTATGCCATCTCCACGGCCTGCTCGTCGAGCGCCAAGGCGTTGGGTAGCGCCCAGCGCATGCTTCTGGGCGGCGTCTGTGACGCGGCTGTGGTGGCCGGGGTGGACACCTTGTGCCGTTTGACCCTGCGGGGGTTTCACAGCCTTGAACTGGTCTCCGCCACTCCTTGCAGACCCATGGATGCCGAAAGGGAGGGCATCAGTATCGGCGAGGCGGCCGCCCTGTTGCTGCTGGAGAAGGCCGCTCCCGGCAACCGCCGCAGCCCCCGTCTGCTGGCCGTGGGGGAATCCTCGGACGCCCATCACATGTCGGCCCCCGAGCCCCAGGGCAGGGGGGCGGAGGCGGCCATGCGCGCGGCCCTGCGGCTTGCCGGGCTGGATGCCGGCGATGTCGGCTACGTCAGCCTCCATGCCACCGCGACCCGGCTCAACGATCTGGCCGAGGCCAGGGCCGTGGCGAGGGTGGTCGGCGAAGCGCCGTGCAGCGGCGTCAAGGGAATCTTCGGCCACACCCTGGGCGCATCGGGCGCCCTGGAAACCATCGTGACCCTGGAGGCGCTGCGCGGCGGCGAGCTTCCCGGCACCTGCGGGTTGCGCCGGCCGGACCCCGAGTGTCCGGTCGAAGTCTTGCGCAGGCCCGAAACCGCAGACGTCCGCTTCGCCCTCTGCAACGCTTTCGGTTTCGGCGGCAGCAACGCCAGCGTGCTGCTGGCCCGTTCGGGCGCGGATCTCAAGACCGGCCCCGCCCCAGCCGGCCGCCGGCTTCACGAGGGAGAAACCGTTTCCCTGCGCGGCCACGCGGTCTGCGCGACCGGGCTGGCGTTGCCGCCGGATTGCACCGTCGAGATCGAGGCTCCGGATTCCGGGCGGCTGCCGGCGGCCATCCGCCGCCGCACCAGCCAGGCGACCCGGCTCGCTCTGTGCGCGGGGCTTTCCGCCTGCGAGCGGGCCGGGGTCGATCCGGTGGAGATTCCGGCCGTGTTCGCCAGTGTGGGCGGGGAAATGCAGGTCACCGACCAGCTGTGTATCGAGTTGGCCAAACCCGATGGCTGGATCTCGCCGACCCGGTTCCACAATTCGGTCCATAACACCGCCGCCGGCTACTGGAGCATCGCCACCGGCTCCACCCGGGCCACGACCGCCATGGGGGCCGCCGGTGAGACGGTGGCCATGGCCTGGCTGGAGGCCTGTTGCCGGATGATGACGGAAAACAGCCGGATTCTGCTGGTCTGTTACGATGAGCGTTGGCCGGCCTATCTGCAGCCCGGCATGGGAACCGTCCCCGTCGCCGTGGCCATGGTGCTGGAAGGGGGCGGCGGAGGCGCCGGCCCTTCGTGGCGCGATCCGGAGGCCGCCATGCCCGCCGGATTGGCGCGACTGGTCCGCCAGGCCCCGGTGCTCGCCGCGCTGCCGCTGTTGAAACGGTGGGGGCGGGCGGGAGCCGTCACGGTGACGCCGGGAGAGGAGAGGGGGATGAAACCGGAAGGAGTGGAATGAAGTACGATTTCGATGTCATCGTCGCCGGCGGCGGGCCTGCCGGCAGCACCGCCGCGACTTTGCTGGCCCAATATGGACACGGCGTGCTGCTGTTGGAAAAGGGGCGGCATCCCCGGTTTCACATCGGGGAATCCATGTTGCCCTACAGCGAGCCGGTCATCCGCCGTCTGGGCCTGGATTGGAGCGAAGGGGGCGTGTTCAAGGCGGGAGCGGTCTTCATCGATGAAAAAACGCGGCAGGAGATGTTTTTCCCCTTGAGCGGGGAAAAGCTGCGGGCCTATCAGGTCGAGCGGGCCGAATTCGATACCCGGCTGTTCGAAAACGCCGCCGCCCACGGTGTCGATACCCGTATGGACAGTCCGGTGACGGAGGTGGAATACGGCCGCGGCGGGGTGAACGTGGTGACCGAAGGCCGGCATTATCAGGCCCGGTATCTCGTCGATGCCACCGGCAGGAGCGCCATGATGGGGCGGCGGTCGCGCAATCTCCGGCGCATTGAAACCCTGGGCCGTTTCGCGCTTTACAGCCACTTCGGCCCGCTGCGCGGGGATCTGGCGGACGAACTGTATGCCACCGGCAATATCTGGATCCTGATGGTGGACATCGGTTGGCTGTGGGTGATTCCCCTGCCCGGCCGCCGGGCCAGCATCGGTCTGGTGGTGCGTCAGCGGAAACCTGGAGGCGTCGATGCGGAAACCCTGTTCCGGCGTTATCTTTCCGCCTCTCCCAGACTCGTCGAATTGCTGGAAGGGGCGCGGCAACTGTGGCCGGTGCGCCGCGAGGCCAATTTCAGCTATCTCAACCGCAAGCGCTACGGACAGCGTTACATCAGCATCGGCGACGCCGCCGGCTTTCTCGACCCGGTGTTTTCCTCCGGCGTCTTCCTCGCCCTGACCGGGGCCGCCCGCGCCGCCGACAGGATTCACCAGGGGCTGGTGGAGGGGTGCGAGGCGGACCCGGCGCTTCATCGCCGGGACGAAGCCGCCCACGCCATCGGTTTCAATACCATGTACGCCTTCGTCGAACGTTTCTATCAGTCCGACCTGATCCACAACGTTTTCTTCGAGGCCCATCGTGATGCCGCCATCAAGCGCGCCATCAGCGAACTGCTGGCGGGGAACCTTTGGAGCGGTGACAATCCGTGGCAGGGCACCCTGTTGCGCGGACGCTTCGCCCTGGAGACGAAATGACGGACGTTCCGCCGCGATGTGATGTCGCCGTCATAGGCGGCGGCCCCGCCGGCAGCAGCGCGGCCGCCCTGCTCGCCCGGGAAGGTTTCGACGTGGTGCTGCTGGAGCGGAGCCGGCACCCCCGTCCCATGGTGGGCGAGAGTCTGATTCCCCACTTCTGGAAATATACCGATCTCAGCGGGGCGACCGGGCTGATCGAACGGGAAGGGTTCATCGCCAAGGCCGGCGGCATCACGGTCTGGAACGGGGAGATCCATCGCATCGCCTTCGCCGATTTCGGCTTCGAGCGGCCGGCCCTGCACGTCGAGCGCGACCGTTTCGATCATCTTCTGTTTCGGCACGCCGGGGAATGTGGCGCCCGGGTGTTCGAGCAGGTGGCCGTCACCGCCGTCGATCCCGCCGCCGACCGGCCGCTGGTGAGGTTTCAGGACCGGCGGCAGGGAGGACGAAAAGGGACGCTGCGCTGCCGTTATCTGATCGACGCCAGCGGCGCCACCACCTTGCTGGCGCGGCAGTTCGGACTGCGGCGGCAGGTGAATGCGTCGCATCAGTTCCTCTCCTTCTGGGGATACTTCGAAAACGCCCGCTTCATCGACGGGGAGGGACGCGGCCACGACTTCGACCGGATCGGGGAAATCAGGCCCGTCACCTTCGTGCTTTCCTATCCCGACGGCTGGATCTGGCACATTCCCCTGCGCCGGGTTACCAGCGTGGGCCTGGTGATCTACCGGCATCTGGCGGCTTCGATGAATGCCGCCGGGCGGGAGCGTTATTTTCTCCAGACCTGCGCTTCGGTGCCTTGTCTGGCGGCGCTGCTGCAAAAGGCCCGCTTTATCGAAGGGTCGCTGGCGGGAAGGCCCGATTTTTCCTACTACGTGGAGACGGTGGCGCGGGACAATTGCTATCTCATCGGCGATGCCTGTGGGTTCGTTGATCCCATTTTTTCCCACGGGGTGCTCAACGCATTCTACGGCGCTTCGGTCGCCGCGATCGCCATCGCCGAATCCCTGCGCCGACCCGCCCACAGCGGGCGTTACGCCGCCCTGTGCGCGCACCGCATTCATCAGTTCTACAGTTTTTCCCGGGCGCTGGCCCTGGGGGACATCGGCGTCAACGGGGTGGATTTCGATCTGGTCAGGCGATTCATGCGCTCGGTTCCGCCACGAGAGTTGGAATTGATGCTGGCGGCGGCCCATATCACCCACAGAAGCCGGAATTTCCGGCGCCTGATCGAAGCTTCCGGGTTGGCCGGCAGGAAAATGGCAGACAGGGCCAGGCGGCTGCCCCGGTTACTGTTATGACCGGGTGGACGGGGATACGGCTGTGCGCATGAAGGCGGGCATCCTGATCAGGAACCTGTTGTGGACGCTGCTGGCGCCGGGGACGGTGACGGTCTATCTGCCCTGGCGCATCGTGACTGACTGGTATCCGGCCCGGGAGGAATTTTCCTGTCATGGCGCGCGCCTGGCGGGTGTTCTCCCGATCGCCCTCGGTGTCATCCTCCTGTTCAGCTGCATAGGCAGATTCGCGGTCGTTGGCGAAGGCACCCTGTCGCCGCTGGATGCGCCCAGGCGTTTGGTGACCGGGGGAATGTACCGCTACGTCCGAAACCCCATGTATCTGGCTGTCATGGCGATCTTGCTGGGCGAGTCGCTGGTTTTCTGCTCCATTCCCCTGGCGGTTTATTCGGCCGTGTGCTTCGTCGTTTTCAATCTCGTCATCCTCTTCTACGAGGAACCCGCGCTTCGGCGCCGATTCGGAAGATCCTACCGCCAGTATTGCCGTAAAGCGGGCAGGTGGTTGCCCCGGCTGTCGTGAGGCGTCGCCCTGGAGTTATGCACAGAACGGGTTTCCGGTCGGAATCACTTTGTCAAGTGTTTTCCGGTGCATTGCCTTGTCAAGTGATTATTTGTAAGTCATTGAATGACAATAAAATATAGGGGTTGGCCAAAAATTTTACAATTTGATGAAGGGGTAGAAATCATGCCCTTTGCGGGCGGCTGTCAGCAAGTTGTTCACAAAGTTATCCACAGAAACTGTGGGAAACTTCCAGGCTGGAAATTTTGCTGACGGTTGCGCGTTCATGTGCCCGGCGGCTGTCTTTTGGGTTTGTAGCCTTCTCCGGTGCCCAGGAGTGCCGCAATGAGGTTTTTCTGAATTTCCGTCGAGCCGGAAAACAGCCGGCCGGCTGCGCCGTCGTTGAGCCATCCGGCCATGCCGTTCTCCTCTTCCAATCCTCTGGCGCCCAGGATGTGAATGGCGTCCAGGGTGGACTGGAGGAAGGCTTCCGAAGCGATCACCTTGGTTTGCGCCGAGGCCAGGGTGATGCGTTTCCCCGCGTCGGCCAGGCGGGCGCATTCTTTCAGCCACAGATGAAGGGTGTCGAGGCGGATCCGCATGTCGGCGATTCGATGGGCGATGGCCTGGTGCCTGCCGAGGTGGGCCGGCCCGGAATCGCGCCGGCGGCTGAAATCGATCACCCGCTCCAGTTGCCATTCCATCATGCCCGCGATGCCGGCGAAGATGAAGGCGCGTTCCCATTCGAGCGCGCTCTGGATCATGTTGAGCCCCGCCCCGACTTTCCCCAGAAGGCGATCTGCGGGAATCCGGCAATCGTCGAGGTGGATTTCCCCCATGGCGGCTGCTTGGCAGGCCTGCGTGGGATGGTTTTCGCTCACGCTGAATCCGGGGTCTTGGGAGGTGAGAACGAAGGCGCTCGGTTTTGTCTCCAGCCGGGCATAGACCACCATGACATCGGCCACCGGAGCGTTGGTGATGTAGCGTTTTTCGCCATTGAGGACGAACCCTTCCGGGTGGGCCCCGGCGCTGGCCCGCATCGAGGCGGGATCGGAGCCGGCGTGGGGTTCGGTGATGGCGTGCCCGCCGATGAGGTCGCCTGCGATCAGCCCCGGGAGCCAGCGTGCTTTCTGCTCCGCGCTGCCGAAACGCAGCAGTGGGAAGATCGCGCCCCACAGGTGGGCGTTGAGGGCCAGGATCAAGCCGGCGTCGAGGCATTCCCGTCCCTTTTGGATGTGCGCTTCGAGCAGGTCGCCGAAGCGATCCCCCCGCCCGCCCCATTCTGTTGCAACGGCGTGACGGAACAGTCCCTGACGGCCACATTGCCGCAGCAGCCGGCGCGGGTCGGGGGCGCTCGCGGTCATGAGGGGGCCCGCATGGAAGTTCGTTGGTGCAATAAACGCTGTACCGCGGCCAGGTCCGGCTTGCCGTTGCTGAGGCGGGGCAGTGAATCCAACCTTCTGACGAAGGCGGGGAGCATGTAGGCGGGCAGCCTTTGGGCGAGCCAGCCACGGATCCTCGCCGGGGAGACATCTTCTTCCATGACCACCGCGGCCGCGGGGCGGATGCCCTGCCAGTCCTCGACACCGACCACCGCGCAGTCCGTCACCTGGGGAAAGGAAAGCAGCGCCGCCTCGATTTCGGCGGGCTCGACCCGGTGGCCGGAAACCTTGAGCATCCGGTCCAGCCGTCCCAGATAAATGTATTCTCCCGCCGCGTTCCTGCCGGCCCGGTCGCCCGTTTGATACCATCCCCGGGCGTTGACCAGGGGGGAGAGTTTTCCTTGTCGCCAATAACCGCTCGCAAGCGTGGGGCCGCGCACCCACAACTCTCCGTCGCCGGGCGCGATATGGAGCCGGTCGCCGCAGGCGGGGGTGCCGATGGGAATGGGCTGGTCGTCTTCGAGCCGGCCGCGGTCGACCGGCCAGTGGCAACAGACGTTGGTTTCGGTCGGGCCGTAGAGGTTGTACAGGCGGGTTTGGGGAAGGCGGTCGGCCAACCGTCGCAGCCTGGGGGTGGGGAAGACCTCGCCGGCGAACAGGATGAAGCGCAGATCGGGCAATATGCCGGTTTTCAGATTGCCTTTCCAGGCCCAGAACGACAGCAGGGAAGGGACCGTGTACAGCCCCGTGACGCCTTCTGTGGCCAGCCAGCCGGTGAGGCGGCTGGGCGCGATCAGCAGGGTTTCGGGCAGGAAATGGACGCCGGCGCCCGCCGACAGGGTGGAGAACAGGTCGAAGGTGGACAGGTCGAAATGCAGCGGAGCGATGGCGGCGATGCGGTCCTGCGGCCCCAGGGCCACCAATTCCCCCGCCCAGTCGCAGAAGGCGCGGATGGCGCGGTGGCTCAACGCCACCCCTTTGGGGTGGCCGGTGGAGCCCGAGGTATAGAGAATGGCCGCCAAGTCCTCCTCCCCCCGGGGAAGGGGAGGGAGCGGAGCCGGCGGCAGGGGACGCGGATCGATCCAGGCGTTTGCGCCTTCCCAGGGTTGGTGCGCGATGACCGCCGAGGCTCCGGCGTCTTCCAGAATCCACCGCAGCCGTTGCCGTGGCGCTTTGAGATCAAGGGGAAGGTAGCAGTGTCCCGCCGCCAGAACGGCCAGTACCGCGCAGGCGGCATCGATTCCCTTCGGCAGCGCCACGGCGATGGGCCGTTCCCGAGGCAGCCCGAGCCGCCGCAGTTTCCCGGCGATTCCCCCTGCAGCCTCGGCGACCTGCCGATAATTCAACCGCCGTTCCCCTTCCGCCAGGCAGGGGGCGAGGGGGTGGGCTTCGAGGTTGCGCGAGAATCCTTCCAGCAACGACATCTTCAATCCGCCAGCAGTTCCGAAACCAGGTGGGTTTGGAATCTTTCGATCCATTCCGCCGGCAGGTCGGGCAGGAGATGGTTGATGGAGAGGGAAAGCCTGCCGCCGAAACGGCTGAACAGAACGGCCAGAGACGGCGGTGAGGTGACGAAGCAGCCATGGCGCACCCCCACGATGGACGCGCCGAGGAAATCGGGCCGGCTGAAGCGGATTTCCCCGATGTCGGAGAACCAGGCGGAGCTGCGTTCACCCCCGGTTTTCTGCCGCCGCAGGATGCGGGCGTATTTGGACAGGGAAAGCCAGCGTCCCAGCCACATCAAGGGCAGGTAGGCCATGTCCAGTTCCTGGCGGATGGCTTCGGCGTGTTGGGTTTTCAAATGTTGGAACAATGCGTCCCGGTCACGGGCGACGGCATGGGACGCCTGGGCGAACAGGACGCCGACCTGGTTGCCGGTCACCGGGACCGGGGCGTTTCCCGGCCTCAGATCGAAAGCGTAGGGGATGCACCAGCCCGCCCCCCTTGAAGCCGGTTTTATCTGTTCCAGGGCGCGCATCAGGCAGGCGATGAAATAAAGCGATTGCCCGCCCAGGCCGACCCGGCGCCGGAGGTTGGACAGAATCCGGGCGGTTTGCTCCGGATCGAGGATCAGCTGGCGGATCCGCAGCGACCGCCGCCCCCTTTCCACGGTCGTGGCGGGATGGCTGCTTTCGATCCGGTCGATCCGGTCGTTGTGGCGTTTTCCGCGCCACATCAGCGTCAGACGGCGCCCCCATGACCACGACCCGAGCCTGCGATCGACCAGGGAAGGGGCGTCTTCCAGGTAGCGCCCGCGTTCTTCCGGGGGGCTCATGATGAAATCGAACAATCTTTTGACGCCACCTGCGTCCATCAATGGATGCAGCCAACGGGCCAGCAGGAGGGTGCCGTCTTCCGCGTACAGGAGGTGAAAAGACAGCGGGGAGGCGTCGTCCGCCGCCGCTTCGCCGGGGTCGTGCATCAGCGCCTCCAGCCGCTTTTGCCAGAACCCGGCGGCGTCCAGGCCGGGGGGGCAGGTGTGCCGGACCAGCGGGATCGTGCCGCCACCCCTCTGCCATCCAAACCGGCGGCCACGCTGTCTCAGTCTGGCCGTCAGGGTGGGAAAGGCTGCGGCCGCGGCATCCAGTCCCCCGCTCAATGCGGCTTCGTCGGGCCGCCCCCCCAGTTCCAGGGCGAAAGCGCACCAGGCGCCTGGAAGCCCCTCCCGGCGAATCTCCCGGTCCATGACCAGCAGGACATGGTCCGAAGGATTGAGGGGAGCGAATCCCTTCATTGGCGATGGGACTCGATCCAGCGGGTCAGGGCGTTGAAATTCCTGACCATTTCGGGTTCGATTTCGGTATCCGGCAGGGTGACCCCGAATTCCCGTTCCGCGAACATGATGAGCCGCATGATGCCCAGGCTGTCGAGGCCGGCCTCCAGAAGATCCTGCTCGTTGGAAAAAACATCCGGGTTTTCGCAGTAGATCAGTTCCTCCAGCACGAAGGCACGCAATCTGGGGCGGATGTCGGACATTTTCTTTTCCTGTTTTTCTGATAGGGTTAAAGATACCATAGACATGATCGAGAAGGAGGCTACCGGCCGTTTTGACGCCGGGATGCGATTTTGAGAAAAAGATGTCTTTGGTTTTTTGGGCTATGAACGCAATCACCTGAATCGGAGGAGACCTGGAATGACGATACCATGGCGAAAAGAACTTTTGGTCGTTGGGCTGATCGGAGGGCTGCTGGCAGGGTGTGCCAGTCAGCAAACCGCGGGGGACAAAACCGCAGCCGCGGTATCGCCCGAACCGGCGGCGGAGACTGCGAAGCGGAAGGCGGCCGCCGCCTCCCCCGTCAAACGGAGCAGTGGACCGATCGCGGCGACCCGGGCCATTCCCCCGGGCAGTCCGTTCGCCAAGGTCAAAGTCGGCATGAGCGAAGGGCGGGTTTACGATATGATCGGTCATCCCAACGAGGTCAAGACTTACCTGACCGGCAAGTCATGGATTCCTTTTTATTTCGGGCCCGACACCCATCGCAAGGAGGCGCTTTACAAGGGGATGGGACGGATCGTTTTCACACCCAGCAGCACTTTCGGCACCGGGGTGTACAGGGTCCATGAAGTGATCTACGATCCCAATGAGGACGGCTACGCCGACTGAGGGTGAGACTCCATCTGGAATCGCGCCGGGAAGCGTACGACGCCATCGTCATCGGCGCGGGAGTGGGGGGGCTGACGGCCGCCGCGCTTTTGACCCGGCTGGGATACCGGGTGCTGGTCGTCGAACGCCACGACCGTCCCGGCGGTTACTTGCACGCATTCAGCCGCCGGGGGGTGACGTTCGATTGCGCGGTGCATTCGGTGGGCGGATGCTCGGGCGACGGGCCGTTCCACCGCCGCGCCCTGGGGGTGTTGGTGGAGCGCCTGGGGCTGGCGGCGCAAGTGCGGTTTTTGCCCCTCGATCCCATCGCCAGGCTCCGCTTTCCCGACCTGGAATTGGAGATCCGCCAGGGAATGCCGTCGCTGCTGCAAGAATTGTCCCGGGCCTTTCCCCGCGCGCGGGCCGGGTTGGGCGATTTTTTCCGGCTGGCCGAGCAACTGGCGGACGAGGTTTCGAGAATGGCCTGCGGTCTGGCCGGCGATTACGAATTGTTCGCCCGCTACCGGCACGCGACCCTCGCCGAGGCGGCGCGCGAACGCCTGGGTGATGAGCGGGCACTGGCCGTGGTGGGCGGGCTGTGGCCGTATCTGGGGCTGCCGCCCGGCCGTTTGTCCTTCGTCTACTGGTCCCTGATGTTCACCGGCTATGTCAGCCATGGCGCGGGGTATTGCCGGGGATCGTTCCAGTGTCTGGCGGACGCGCTGGCAAGCGTCGTCGAGGAAGGCGGCGGGGAGATGCTCTACCGGATGGGGGTGCGGACCATTACCCTGAAGGGCGATGCGGTGACCGGCGTGATGACCGACAACGGCCAGCGGATTCAGGCCCCGGTGGTGATTTCCGGCGGGGATTTGCTGCAAACCTTTCTTCATCTGCTGCCCTCCGGTCAGGTGCCTTCCCGGTATCTGACCCGGCTGGAGCGGATGCAGCCGTCGCTTTCGGTATTCGTCACCTACGCCGTGGTGTCCCGGGAGGCGCTGGAAGCATGCGGTCATGAAACCTTCTGTTTTCCCCATTACGATCATGAACGTCTTTACCAGGATGCCCGCGCCGGCCAGCCTCGTTGGCTTTCCCTGACCGTTCCCACGCACACCGACCCGGGCCTGGCGGCGGAAGCGGTCCATGGGGTGATGTTGACCACCCTGGCGGGCAATGACGGCCCGGTTTCGTGGCGTGAGCGCAAGGAAGGGTTCAAGGAAAGGCTGCTGGATCAGGCCCGGCGATGGTTCCCCGGTCTGGAAGAGGGCGTGCTCTTCAGCGAGGCCGGGACGCCCCGGACCATGGAGCGTTATACCCTCAATCATCAGGGGGCGGCTTACGGCTGGGCGGCGAAACCCAGGCAGATCGGGCCCGGGAGGCCTGGCGCCAGAACCCCGCTGAAAGGGCTGTATCTGGCCGGGCATTGGAGCGCTCCCGGCGGAGGCGTCTATGGCGCCGCCTTGTCGGGTATCGAGGCCGCCGGGGCGGTCGCCGGCATTTCCTCCCAGGAGGCGCTCTGGCGCCAGATCAAGGAGCGCGGGTCAGCTTCTCCACCAGCGACGCCAGCTCCGCCTTGACCACCTTGCCGGTGGCGTTGCGGGGGATGCGGTCCACGATCAGCAGCGGTCGGGGCAGGAAAACTTCATCAAGCCGCCGGCGCAGCGCCGCGCGTATTTCACCCCGCTGCCGCCGGGTGACCACCAGAGCGCCCAGCCGGCCATGGGCGGTACGGTAAAAACAGCCGTCGCGCACCCCTTCCAGAGACAGCAGGATGCGGTTCAACTCCGCCAGGGAGTGCCGTTTGCCGCCGATCTTGACCAGATCCCCGCCGCGGCCCAATGCCTGGTACAAACCTTCGCCCAGCGGCTGGAACCTGTCGGGCAGCTCGACCGGAGCGGGCAGCCAGGGGGCGGTCACCCGCGTCCGGTCGTCTCGGCAGGCCAGCGTCACCCCTTCGTAAGGCCGCCACCCCTGGCATCGTGTGGGGCGGCGCCAGGCGAAAGACAGGGTTTCCGTACTTCCATACAATTCCACCAGCGGCGCCCCCATCGCCTGCTCCAGTTCGCCGGCCAGCGCGTGATCGAGGGGGGCGGTGGAAGAGAGGATGAGCGCCAGGTTCCGCCACTTTCCCGGGCTGTCCAGGCAGGCCTTGAGGTGCAGTGGGGTGGAGGCCAGAACCACCGGCAGCGGACAAACGGCGGTGGCGCGGCGGATATCCTCGGGATAGAAGGGCCTTTCGGCGGTCAGGGTCAGGGAGGAAACCAGGGGCCAGACGACGGCGGTTTCCAGCCCGTACATGTGTTGGGGCGGGGTGGTGGAGATCACCGCATGGCGTTTTTCCGCCAGATCCAGGGATGCCAGAGCCGCCGAGGCGCAACGACTCAATACCTGCCAGGATCGGGACCAGGGTTGGGGGGTGCCGGTGCTGCCGGAGGTGAAGGCGGTCACTTCCAGTCTGTTCCATGGAATCTTCCCGGTTTCCCCCGTGTGCTCGTTCGTCGTGAGGGGGGCAGGAAGCTCGCGGCCGCCGATCCATTCGTCCGTCAGCACGAAAGCGCCGGGATGGGCGTTTATCAATCCTGCCATCTCTCCGGGCGACTGGCTGGGGGGCAGCAGGACTTTCCTCCCGCCGATGGCGGCCATGGCCAGCCCCAAGGCGAAAAACAAGCGGTTTTCGCACAGATTGACCAGATATTGTCCGGCTGGCATCCGTCCGGCCAGGGAAGCCGCCAGTCGTCGGGAAAGCTCGAACAGATGCTTGCAGGGAGCGGAGCGTTTCACGCCTTGGGTCATGTTCACTTCTTCGGGAGCAAGAGGAATCCTGGAAGTGTATCAAAGTTCCATCATCACACGCCGACCTGCCACTTCACCCTGTTCTGGTCTTCCCGCAGGATTGATTCCCTCGTCTGCCCGCTGTGCCGGACGCCGCTCAGGGAAGGGCGGTTTTTCCTGTTCGGTCTGGATCGCTGCAAGCGTTGCGGCTCGGTGTTGGACGAATGAAATGAAAACGCCCCGGCAATATGCCGGGGCGCTTGTTTGCAGGCCGGGAAGAGTCGGCTTACAGGCTGTAGTACATGTCGAATTCGACCGGATGGGTGCTCATCCGCAGGCGGGTGACTTCTTCCATCTTCAGTTCGATATAGGCGTCGATCATGTCGTCGGTGAACACGCCGCCGGCCTTGAGGAATTCGCGGTCCTCGTCGAGCGCCTTGAGGGCTTCGTCGAAGGAGAAGGCCACCTTGGGGATGTTGGCTTCCTCTTCCGGAGGCAGGTCGTACAGGTTCTTGTCCATCGGGTCGCCCGGATGGATCTTGTTGAGAATGCCGTCGAGACCCGCCATCAGCATGGAAGCGAAGGCGAAGTAGGGGTTGGCGGTGGAATCGGGGAAACGCACCTCGATCCGGCGCGCCTTGGGGTTGGCGATGAAGGGCACGCGGACGGAGGCGGAGCGGTTGCGGGCCGAGTAGGCCAGCATCACCGGTGCCTCGAAGCCCGGTACCAGACGCTTGTAGCTGTTGGTGGAAGCGTTGGTGAAGGCGTTGATGGCGCGGGCGTGCTTGAGGATGCCGCCGATATAGTAGAGGGCGGTTTCCGACAGGCCGCCGTAGAGGTCGCCGGTGAAGATGTTCTGTCCGTCCTTGGCCAACGATTGGTGCACATGCATGCCGTTGCCGTTGTCACCCACCAGGGGCTTGGGCATGAAGGTGGCGGTCTTGCCGAAGGCGTGGGCCACGTTTTGCACCACGTATTTGAGGATCAACACCTCGTCGGCCTTTTTTACCAGGGTGTTGCAGCCGACGCCGATTTCGCACTGGCCGGCGGTGGCCACCTCGTGGTGATGGACTTCGGTCTTCAGGCCCATTTCCTCCAGGGTTTCGCACATGGCCGAGCGGATGTCCTGCAGCGAATCGACCGGCGGCACCGGGAAGTACCCCCCTTTAGGACCGGGGCGATGGCCGATGTTGCCGTCTTCGTAGACTTTCTCGGCGTTCCAGCTGGCTTCCTCGGAATCCACTTGGTAGAAGCAGCGGTGGATGTCGGCGGCCCAGCGGGCGTCGTCGAAGACGAAGAATTCGTTTTCCGGGCCGAACAGGGCGGTATCGGCGATGCCGGTGGATTTCATGTAGGCCTCGGCGCGGTGGGCCAGGGAGCGGGGGCAGCGTTCGTAGCCTTCCATGGTGGCCGGCTCCACGATGTCGCAACGCAGGATCAGGGTGGGGGCTTCGAAGAAGGGGTCTTCCACCGCGGTTTCCGGATCCGGCATCAGGATCATGTCCGATTCCTGGATGCCTTTCCAGCCGGCGATCGAGGAACCGTCGAACATCTTGCCGTTCTCGAAGAAGTCCTCGTCGATAGTATGGGCCGGGACGGTCACGTGTTGTTCCTTGCCCTTGGTGTCGGCAAAGCGCAGATCGACGAATTCGATTTCCTTGTCTTTTATTATTTCTAGTACCTTGTCAGCGGACATTCTGTCACCTCGTTGATGGTCAAAAACAAATTTTCATTGCCCAGTTAAGCACATATCGTGCCGGTTTCAGGCGCAAATCTGCCGTCCTGAAAGGAGAACCGAATGCACCATTATTGCGCATGATGCCCCTCATGGGTGCGCCTGGATTCGTCAGCGGTAAAATAAACCTGAACCGAACGGATAAAGTTAAACGGTTTGGCGGCATCGCGCAATTGGCGGACGATTTTTTTTGCCGGCATTGCTTCGGATATCACTTCCAGAGGCAGATAGACCTCCACGTCGATCTTGCCCTTCAGGTAGTGCAGGGTGATCCGGTTGATCTTGCGCGCATAGGGAAGGTGGCGCCAAGCCCGGGTCAGGTGTTCGATCACCTGGGAGCGCAGGGGCAGGGCGGGGCTGGTTTGATCGATGTCGCGCTCGGCATCGATGTGGACGGTCACGTCGGTCACTTCTTCGAACTCGTCCAGCAGCCGGTCGCGGACTTTGTCGGCGATGGCATGCCCTTCGGAAACCGAGATTTCCGGGTGCACCTGGATATGGACGTCCACCAGCGCCTCGCCCGCCATTTTCCGGGTCCGCAGCGAATGCAGGGATTCCACCCCCTCGGTGTCGAGGATGGTGTGTTCGATGCGTTTGACGTGATGGGCGGGCAGGGCCGTGTCCACCAGTTCGCGGGTGCTTTCGATCACCAGTCCCAGGCCGATTCTGGCGATCATCAACCCCACCACGATGGCGGCCACCGCGTCGGCGAATTGATAGCCATACAGGGCGCCGACCACCCCGATCAGCACCACGATGGAGGAAACGGCGTCGCTGCGATGATGCCAGGCGTTGGCCTGGAGCAGTTTGGAGCGGGTGCGGCGGGCCACATGGATGGTGTATTGGTACATCGCTTCCTTGGCCACGATGGAGAGGGCGGCGGCGATCAGAACCCATCGGTGGGGTGTCAACAGGGGGGCCTCCCCCTGCAGCCGCTGGGCCGCGTCCCAGATGATGCCGCCAGCCACGGTGGCGAGGAACAAACCCAAAACCACGGTGGCGATGGTTTCGAACCTGCCATGGCCATAGGGGTGGGTTTCGTCGGCGCCGTGGCCGGCGACCTTGAAAATCACCATGACCAGCAGATCGGTGGCCAGATCGGAGAAAGAATGGACGCCATCGACGATCAGCGCCTGGGAATGGCCGTAGAATCCCGCCACCACCTTGCCGATGGCCAGGATCAGGTTGATCAGCCCGCCTATCAGGGTGACCCGTTGCTTCGCACGCGTCTGTTCGATCCGGATCGAATCGGCGTTCACCGGCCCGTCTTGAGTTTGATGTGATATTGGTTGCCGTCGCTTCGGCTTTCCAATATCCGGTGGCCATTGATCCGGCACCAGGCCGGGATGTCCTGCATGACGCCGGGATCGGTGCCGATCAGCTCCACCTCGGTGTCGGGCGGCAGGTTTTTCACCGCGTCCTGAAGCCGGATCACCGGAAGCGGGCACAGCAACCCCCTGGCGTCGACCACGATCCGGCTCACAGCATCCATTCCGGTGGGATTTCGTGGGGTTTGAGGGGGGTAACGGCGAGCAAGCCTTCTTCTCCGCCGTAAACCGTCTTCACTTCCACGGTTTCCGCATTCCGTCCCTGGCTGTAACGGGCGACGATGCGGGCCGCCAGCTCCATGTCCTGAGGCGACGGGCGGCCGTCCACCAGGGTCAGTGGGCCGCCATGGCTGACCGTCTGCAGGTGGGGGTAGCGGTTTTTATATCCCTGGAGGAAGCGGCCTTCCCCTTCCTCGCGCGCCACGATCAGTTTGAAGTGGGGGCGGGGGCGGATATGGCGGCCGACTTTGAGCAGCATGATGTCGTCCAGTTCATATCGTTTCTCTCCCCGGGCCCGCCACAGGTCCGCCAGTTTGCGGGAATAGTTCTCGTCGGTGAGAAAGCAGCAGCCACCCGCCGGTTGGGCGTAGTCCTCCAGTCCCAGCCGTTTCGCCAGTTCCATCTGTGGTTTGCGGGTGCGGCCGGAGAAGCCGTGGAGCCTTTCCCGGTCCACCCAGCCTTCCCTTTCGGGCAGGGTCGGGGGCAGGTTCCTGGCGCAGAGGGGGCGCAGCAGCCGGTCGTCGGCGCCCGATTCCCTGGCCACCACCGGCATGGTGTCCTTGCGCTGGGACTTTGGCCGTTGGCCGATCACTTCGCCGGTGATGATGAAGTCGAAACCGTTTTCCATCATCCACTGCCGGGCCTTCCCCACCATGAAGATCTTGCAGTCGAGGCAGGGGTTGAGGTTGGCGCCGTAGCCATGCCTGGGGTTGATCACCACATCCTTGTACTCTTCGATGATATCGATGATGTGGAGTTTGATCCCCAGTCGCTCCGCCACCCAGAGCGCGTTGTTGCGCTTGGGCTTGGCCTGATCCCGCTTGCGGATGGCGTGGGTGTGGCCTTCGACGCAGAAGCCGGTGAAAAAGTTGATGCCTTCCACGTGGATGCCCTGATCCAGGATCACCTTGGCGGCGAGCATGGAATCCAGGCCGCCGGAGATCAGGGCGACGGCTTTGTGAGTTCTGTCGGTCATGAATATCGGGCCGTGTCGTTGGGAGGGGCAATTATAGCGGTATTTTCGGGCGGGCGCGTCGTGTCCTTCCTTCTTCATCGCGCCGGCAGTGTTGCGTCATGCGACCGCCCCGCATCCACCCCGGCGCGGATCGCCGAATCCCTCCATGCCGCCGGCGCTTCCGGCCACGGCGTGGACGCCGCCGAAAAACAGGTTGATGCCGGGCCACAGGTGGTGGGTGGGGTAGTGGGGCAGCAGTTGCCGCAAAACGTCGTCGGGGAATCCCGCCTCCAGGTTCAGCGTGTCTTTTTCGAAGTGCAGCCTGGGGGCGGTGATGGCCTGTTCCAGCGGCATGGAGAAATCCAGCAAGTTGATCAGGGTCTGAAGGATGGCGGTACGCAGCCGGTTCGAGCCTCCCGAGCCCAGGGCGATCACCTTGTCCTTCTGGAACGCCAGGGTGGGCGCCATCATCGAGGTCATGCGGGTGTCGGAAGGCCAGAGGTTGAATCCCCGGGGGTTGAGATCTTCCTCCCCCAGCATGTTGTTGAGCATGATGCCGGTTCCCGGGATTACATGGCCGCATCCTTCCCCGTTGCTGGTGGTGAGGCTGGCGCAGTTGCCTTCCGCGTCGATGACGCTGATATGAGTGGTGCCGCGGCGGCACAGAGGGTGATCCAGCGCCTCCAGATAATGTTGCAGAGTGCCGGCCGAGAGCAGGGGCGGGAGTGCGCCTTCATGGGTTTCGTCCAGATGGGCGTTTTGCCTGGCCTGTTGGGTGATTTGCTGGATCCGGGTGAGGCATTGCAAGTGCCCGAGCGTGCCGAATCCGTCAGGGGGCAGGTCGCAATGTTCCAGTAATTTGAGGGCGAAGGCGATCAGGATTCCGCCGGAGCTGGGAGGCGGGTTGGTCACGATGCGGTTGCCGCGATAGCGAATCTCCAGGGGCTTGCGCGATTCCACCCGGTAAGCCGCCAGATCTTCGCGGGTCAGCAACCCGCCGCCGGCGCAAAGGCGGGCGATTTCGGCGGCTATTTCCCCCTGGTAGAACAGGGCCTCACCTTCCCGGGTCAGAGCCTCTATGGTGTCCGCCAGTTGCGGCTGGCGCAGGAGATCTCCTTCCCGGACCAGCTGGCGGGGGTCGGCCGGGCTCCGGTAGAGGTGGAAGGTTTCTTTTCTGGCCCGGTAGATGGGGGCGACGATGTCGAAGATGTAAGCCTGGAACGCATTGACCACCACCCCTTCGCGGGCAATCTCCACGGCCGGTTGCGCCACCGTGGCGAGCGGCAGCCGGCCCAGTTGCCGGTGAATGCGCCACAGACCCTTGACCACGCCCGGCGTTGCGATCGATCCGAGGCCGATGTGAAATTCCTGGCAGGTGGTGCCGAAATCGGCGGTGATGGGGAAAAAATCGAGGCTGTTCCCGGCGGGCCGCCGTTTGGGGGTCTGGACGAAGAAGTCGTACAACCGCTCCGAATCTCCATCATGGATCAAAAGATATCCGCCGCCACCCAGTGACGCCAACACCGGCTCGGTCACGCAAGCGGCCAGGTGGGCGGCGACGACCGCATCGAAGGCGTTGCCCCCCTCTTCGAGGATCAATGTGGCGGCTTCGACGGTCTTGGGGTGGCCCGCGGCCACGCCCCCTTTGAAATTTTGTTTCACGGCTGGAAATATCGAGTGTCAAACGCTTCATTATATAGGGCATCGTCCAAGCCGTTTGTGGCGGCCCTGCGATTGCCCCGGCGGGTCTTGTGAGGTAGATTGAAAAAATGAAAATCGAATTCGTTTCAGTGCCGGGGCGGGGAGACCGATGAACAGGTCCAGGTTCGTGTGGATGGCCACCGTTTTCGAGGGTGGCTTGATCGTGATTGCCTATGTGATCGGCTGGGTGACGGAAATCGACCCTTTGGCGCTGCTGGACTGGAAAGGGGAGTCCCTGGCGCTGGGGCTTTTGGGGACTTTGCCGCTGTTGATGTTCTTCGGCGTGACCTATCGTCTGTCCATTCCCCAATTGCAGGACATCAGGCGCCTTTTGGTCGATACCCTGGGGCCGCTTCTGGCTTCCTGTCGCTGGTACGAACTCCTTTATATCGCTTTTCTGGCAGGTGTCAGCGAGGAAATCCTGTTTCGTGGCGTCTTGCAGCCATGGATCGAGTCACTTTGGGGTTGGTGGCCCGGCCTGCTGCTCAGTAACATCCTGTTCGGGTTGGCCCATTCCATTACTCCCCTCTATTCCGTTCTGGCCGCCCTCACCGGGATCTATCTCGGGTGGATAATGGGGGTCGGTGGGGAACGCAATCTGCTCGTTCCCATCATCGTACACTCAGTCTACGACCTAGCCGCCTTCACCATTGTGGTGGCGGCTTACCGCGCCCAGCGAAACGGCTGAATCCGCCCGTTTCGTCTCTTCTGAATCCCGATGTCGCGGGGTAGGGGTGTCCAAGTGCTTGGGTGTGGTTTGTTAGCCATTTTTTGTGGCTGAAAAGCACCCTTGACGCATGGGAATTCCCTACCTATAGTTCAAGGGCAGATGTGGGGATGAGTGGGGAAAAGTGGGGAGTCTGTTTCGCGGCGTTCATTCGCTGAATCTGGATGGCAAGGGCCGCTTGGCCGTGCCTTCCCGGTACCGGGAATCCCTCCAGGCCGAGCACGATGGCCAAGTGGTCGTCACCATCGGGATCGACAACCGCTGTCTGTGGTTCTACCCCTTGTCGCATTGGCAAACTCTCGAGCGGCAATTATTGGCACTTCCCAGTCTGAATAAAAAAGCCAGGCGCCTGCAGCGTCTTCTGATCGGGCACGCCAGCGAGTGCCAGTTGGACGGGCAGGGGCGGATTTTGTTGAGTGCGCCGCTGCGCAAATTCGCCGGCATCGAGAAAAATGTGGTGATGATCGGCGTGGGGGAGAAATTCGAAATCTGGGATGAGGAAAGCTGGGAGATTCGCCGCAATCTCTGGGTCGAAGAAGAAGTCCTCGAGGATCTGGACGACTTGCCTGATCTGGGCGCATTGAGACTTTGACGATGGATGCCATGGTACATTTGCCTGTCATGTTGGAAGAAGTGATCGCCGCCTTGGATGTGCGTGGCGATGGCAGGTACATCGATTGCACTTTCGGCCGTGGCGGGCACAGCCGGGCGCTGCTGGAGCGTTTGGGGCCCGGTGGACGCCTGATTGCTCTGGACCGCGATCCGGGAGCGGTTGCTTCGGAGGAGGCCCGGGCATTGGGCCGCGATCCGCGTTTCCAACTGGTCCACGCCAATTTCAGAGCGCTCGCCGAAGTCGCTCATGCGTCGGGCGTGGCGGGTGAAGTGGACGGTATCCTGATGGATCTGGGGGTTTCTTCGCCGCAACTGGACGATCCGCGGCGGGGGTTCGCCTTTCTTCACGAGGGGCCTTTGGATATGCGGATGAATCCCGCCGAGGGCCCCTCGGCGGCGGAGTGGCTGGCCGGGGCCGGGGAAAGCGAGATCGCCGATGTGATCTGGCGTTACGGGGAGGAGCGTTTTTCCCGGCGTATCGCCAGGGCGATCGTCGCGACCCGGAGCGCCACCCCGTTGCGTACCACCCGGCAGCTGGTGGAATTGATCGAAACGGCCGTGCCCTGGCGGGATCGCCACAAACACCCCGCCACCCGTACCTTTCAGGCCTTGCGAATTCACGTGAACCGCGAACTCGAAGCGTTGGAGCAGGCCTTGCGGCAGGCGGTGGAGATCCTGTCTCCCGGGGGGCGGCTGGTCGTCATCGCCTTCCATTCGCTGGAAGACCGGATCGTCAAACGCTTCATCCGCCGTGAGGCCAGGGGCGAGCCCTTGCCCAAAGGCCTGCCGGTGCCGGACGGGGAAAGGAATCTGCGCCTGGCGGCAAAGGGCAGGAAGCGCCCCGGCGCTCTGGAGGTCGCCCGCAATCCCCGCGCCCGCAGTGCAGTCCTGCGTGTGGCCGAACGTCTGTGAACAGGGAAGCGGTGGTGGTTGCGGGGTTGCTGATAGCGGTGACCACGACCGCGCTGGCCGTGGTTTACGGGAAATACCGCCACCGCATGCTGGTCAACGAGCAGCAACGGCTGGAACGGGCACTGGATGCGCTGGAGGTGGAGTGGGAGCAATTGCTGATCGAGGAGCACGCATTGGCGGATCCGGCCTTGATTGAACGAGTGGCCCGCCGACGTTTGGATATGGTGGTTCCCAGGACCGAAGAAATCGTCTATTTGACCGTGTCGCAAGCACAATGAATCATCGGGATCGACAGCCGGCCGACATGACTTCCCCCTGGCGGAGGCGCTTTCTGGTGGCCCTGTTCGGCGTGCTGCTGTCCGCCCTGATGCTGCGCGCCTTCTACATTCAGGTATGGGCCAGTGATTTCCTTCACCGGCGGGGTGAGCGCCAGCAGACCCGGATGGTGACGCTCCCGGCGCACCGTGGCCGGTTGCTGGACCGCGAGGGAACGCCGCTGGCGATCAGCGCCCCGGTCCAGGCGGTATGCATCAATCCGCGTGAATTCCGCCCCGACGAGGCGCAATTGCGCCGGCTGGCGCGGCTGTTGGGCAAATCGCCGGGGAAACTGGCGCGCCAGATCGAATCCCATCGCCGCTCGGCCTTTCTTTATCTCAAGCGCCAGGTGCCGCCGGGCGTCGCCGGCGAAATCGCGCGGCTGAATCTGGAAGGGTTGTTCTTCCGCCGCGAATTCAGGCGCTATTATCCGATGGCCGAGGTCACTGCCCACCTGCTGGGGTTCACCGATATCGACCAGCATGGTCAGGAAGGCCTGGAACGGCGTTTCGAGGCCCGGTTGCTGGGGCTTCCCGGTAAGGTCAAGGTGATCCAGGACCGCCGTGGCCGGGTGATCGAGCGTCTCGACACCCTGCAACCCCCGAGGCCCGGTCATGACATCCGCTTGAGCATCGACCGGCGGTTGCAGTACCGCGCCTACCTGGAACTCAAACGGGCGGTTTCCGAGCACCGGGCGAAGGGTGGAATGCTGGTGTTGCTCGATGCCCATAGCGGCGAGATCCTGGCCATGGCCAATCAACCGACCTTCAACCCCAATGTCCGTCCCCACCGATTGCGATCTGGAGGCTATCGCAACCGCGTGGTGGTGGACAGTTTCGAGCCGGGTTCGACCCTCAAGCCGCTTTCCATGGCCTGCGCGTTGAAGTCGGGTGCCGTCCGGCCGCGGCAGATCGTCGATACCCGCCCCGGCTGGATGCGGGTGGGGCGCCAGCGGGTCCGGGACCACCGCAACTACGGCGTGCTCGATCTGGGGGGGGTGCTGAAGTTTTCCAGCAACGTGGGCATCACCCAGGTGGCGCTGCGAATGAGTCCGGAGACTTTTCACGCTTGTCTCCGCGAATTGGGGATCGCCGCACCGACGGGAATCGAGTTTCCCGGCGAAGCCAGGGGAAAGTTGGATCCCCCCGCCGGCTGGGGCCGGTTCGAACAGGCCACCCTGTCTTTCGGTTATGGCCTGACGGTTTCCGCCCTCCAGCTGGCCCGGGCATACACCGTGTTCGCCGACGATGGCGTGCTGCACAGCGTGACCTTGCTGCCTCGTGATCACGACGACAAGCAGGTCAGGGTGTTGCCGGCCACCGTGGCACGCAACGTCCGCGCCATGCTGGAGGGGGTGGTCAGTCGCAAGGGAACCGCCTGGCGCGCCCGCATCCCGGGCTACCGGGTGGCCGGCAAGACCGGAACGGTCAAGGTGGCGGTCGCCGGAGGCTACGCCAGACACCGTTACCGGGCATTGTTTGTCGGCATGGCGCCGGCCAGCGCGCCGCGCCTGGTGATGGCGGTGGTGATCGAGGAGCCCGGCGGAAAACTGTATTACGGCGGCCAGGTGGCGGCGCCGGTGTTTTCCCGGGTGATGGGGCTGGCTCTGCGGCTGTTGGGGGTGCCGCCGGACGACATTCCGGGCACGGGATCGGCGGTGCTGGTGAAGGCCGGCGGAGGGCTGGGGTGATGCGCTTGTGCGATTTGCTGCCCGAATGCGAATTGCGGGACGAGGTGACCGGCCTCAGCGACGATTCGGCCCACGTCCGCGGCGGAAACCTGTTTTTCGCCCTGGCGGGGGCGCGCCGTCACGGTTTGGATTTTTCCCCGCAGGCCCGGGACAACGGGGCGGTGGCGGTCGTTTATGATCCGAAAGAGGGATCCCCTCCCGAGGGGCTGGCCATCCCCTGCATCGGCGTGGAAGGGCTTGCCACCAAGGTGGCCGGGATCGCCGCCCGCTTCTACGGCCATCCTTCGCGCAAACTGGAGGTCATCGGCATTACCGGCACCAACGGCAAGACCAGTTGCAGTTTCTTCCTCGCCCAGATTCTGGACGGGGCGGTTTCGGGCACCCTCGGGTGGGGGCGCTGGCCGCGCCTCGAATCGACCGTCCACACCACGGCGCCTGCCATCGAGACCCAAAGGCGCCTTCATGCCTTGGCCTTACGCGGTATCGAAACCGTGGCGATGGAGGTCTCCTCCCATGCCCTGGCGCAAGGCCGGGTGAATGCCGTCGATTTCGATCTGGCGCTGTGGACCAACCTGAGCCGCGATCACCTCGATTATCACGGCTCGATGGAAGCCTACGCGGCCAGCAAGCGCAAGCTTCTGCTGTGGCCCGGTCTTAAGGCGGTGGTGGTCAACCTGGACGATCCCCGCTGGGAGTGGTTTGCCCAAGGGGTACGCGCGCCGCTTTTCGGTTTTGGTTGGCGCCATGACGGGCGGGTGACGTTTCCGCATCTGGCGGCGGGCGACATCCGCTTTTTACCGGACCGCATCGAATTCCAGGTCCGCCTGGGCAAGGCGCGCGAGCGGGTACGGTTGCCTCTGCTGGGGGAGTGCAATCTGGCCAACGCCCTGGCCGTCATGACAGTGCTGGTGGCCAGGGGCGCCGATCTCGCCGCGGCGGCGGCCGCCGTCTCCACCCTGCGTCCGGTGCCAGGGCGCATGGAACGTTTTCAGCGGCCGGGGTGCCCGCTGGTGGTGGTCGATTACGCCCACACGCCGGCGGCGCTGGAGGCGGCGCTTCGCAGCCTCCGCCGTCATGTGAACGGCCGGTTGTGGCTGGTGTTCGGCTGCGGCGGTGACCGCGACCGGGGGAAACGTCCCCAGATGGGGCAGGTGGCGGAAAAACTGGCCGACCGGATCATCGTCACCGACGACAACCCCCGGGGGGAGGATCCGGCGGCGATCGCCGGCGATATCGTGGCCGGCATGGGGCATGCGCCCGAGGTGATCCATGACCGGGCGCTGGCGGTGGAAACCGCGATCGGGTCGGCGAACGCGAATGACATCGTTCTGGTGGCCGGCAAGGGGCACGAGGCTTATCAGGAAGCCGCCGGTGAGCGGAGCGCCCTTTGCGACCGCGATCTGGTGGCCGCCCTGCTGGGGCGGGAGGCCGCGCCATGCGTCTGAGCGAGATTGCCGGGGTGCTGGAGGGTGGATTGCGGGGCGCCGACATCGAATTTTCAGGAGTGGGAACCGACACCCGGGAGGACTTGAGCGGCCGTTTGTTCGTCGCCCTGCGGGGCGAACGCTTCGATGGCCACGGTTTTCTCGATCGCGCCCGGCAGGCCGGCGCGGTGGCGGCATTGGTGGAAGAGCCCGCCGGGGTGGCGATGCCCCAAGTGGTGGTGTCCGATACCCGCAGGGCCTTGGGGCTTTTGGCCCGCCACTGGCGCCGCAGCCGTTTTCGCGGAACCGTGATCGGCATCACCGGCAGCAACGGCAAGACCACACTCAAGGAAATGACCGCCGCCTGTCTCGGCGGGGAGCCGGGGGTGTTGAAGACCCGCGGCAACCTCAACAACGACATCGGCGTGCCCCTGACCTTGCTCGAACTCGATGCCGGTCACCGTTTCGCGGTGGTCGAGATGGGGGCCAATCATGAAGGCGAGATCGCCTGGTGCGCCAGCCTGGCCGAACCCGCCATCAGCGTCCTGAACAACGTGGGGCCGGCCCATCTGGAAGGTTTCGGCTCCATCGAAGGCGTCGCCAGGGCCAAGGGGGAAATCGTCGCCGCGCTGCCGGAGACGGGGATCGCCGTCCTCAATGCCGACGATCGGTTCTATGGCTACCACCGCGATCTTGCGGGCCGCCGCCGGGTGGTGAGCTTCGGTTTCGGTGAGGCGGACGTGCGGGGGCTGCGGGTCGAACCTTTGGCCTTCCGGGATGGCAGGTTCCATAACCGTTTCGAGGCCGAGGTGTTCGGTGAGCGGTTGGAAATGGAAATTCAGCTGGCCGGCCGCCACAACGTCGCCAATGCCCTGGCGGCCATGGCCTGTGCCGTGGCGGCGGGATGCGGGAAGGCGGGAATCCGGCGCGGGCTGGCGTCGCTGGCGCCGGTTCCCGGCAGGTTGCGGCCGCTGCCCGCCGGCGGGGGTGCGTGGATACTGGATGATTGCTACAACGCCAATCCGGCTTCTTTCGCCGCCGGGCTGGAAGCCTTGCGGGCCATCGAGGGCGAGCGTTGGGTCATCCTGGGAGCCTTTGGCGAGCTGGGCCCGGAAAGTGCGGCCTGGCATCGCCGGGCGGGTGAATTGGCCAGACAAAAGGGGGTGCGGAGATTGTTGGCGGTGGGTGAGGCGAGCCGGCCCGCGGCGACGGCGTTCGGGCGGGAAGGTGAATGGTTTCCTTCGCGGGAAGCGTTGATCGAGACCGTGGCGGCGAACATGGGTGAGGGGATCTGTATCCTGATCAAGGGATCGCGGAGTCAGCGGCTGGAAACGGTCGTCGAAGCGTTGAGGGAGCATTGAGGTGTTTTACTGTCTGACCGATTGGCTGGCCGACTGGTATTCCCCTTTCCGGGTGTTTCAGTATCTGACCTTGCGCGCCATTGTCAGCGTCCTGACCGCCCTGGTGATTTCGTTCGTCATCGGCCCCCCGTTGATCCGCTGGCTGGGGCGTTATGGTCAGCCGATTCGCGACGATGGCCCGGAGAGCCATTTCTCCAAGGCCGGTACGCCCACCATGGGAGGGCTGTTGATATTGATCGCCCTGGTGACGACGACCCTGCTCTGGTCCGACCTGGACAACCGTTTCGTGATAGTGGTGTTGGCGGTGACGTTGGGGTTCGGGGTGATTGGTTTCGTCGACGACTACAAGAAGCTGGTGCTGCAAAACAGCAAGGGGATCTCGGCGCGGCAGAAACTGTTCTGGCAGACCGCCATCTCGCTGGCGGCGGCGCTGTTTCTCTATCGCACCGCCGCCGTCCCCGCGGAAACCCTCTATATCGTGCCGTTCTTCAAGGATATCGTGATCGATCTGGGTTGGGGGTTCGTTCCCGTCACCTGCCTGGTCATCGTCGGCACCAGCAACGCGGTCAATCTGACCGACGGTCTCGACGGGCTGGCGATCCTGCCTTCGGTTCTGGTGGGCGGCGCCCTGGGGGTGTTCGCCTACACTTCCGGCCACCTCCATTTCGCCGGCTATCTGGCGGTTCCCCACATTCCCGGCGCGGGGGAACTGGTGATATTCTGCGGCTCGCTGGTGGGCGCCGGGCTGGGTTTTTTGTGGTTCAACGCCTACCCCGCCCAGGTGTTCATGGGAGATATCGGCGCCCTGGCGCTGGGGGCGGCGCTGGGAATCGTGGCGGTGGTGGTGCGGCAGGAAATCGTGCTGATGATCATGGGGGGCGTGTTCGTGATGGAGACGGTTTCGGTGATCCTGCAGGTGGCGTCTTTCAAGCTCACCGGCAAGCGCCTGTTCAGGATGGCGCCGTTACACCATCACTTCGAGCTGAATGGCTGGCCGGAGCCCAGGGTGATCGTCAGGTTCTGGATCATCACCGTGATCCTGGTCCTGATTGGCCTTGCGACCTTGAAGTTGAGGTGAGCCGTGACGTCTGTGGTCGATGAACGCACATTTTCCGTTCCCGCCTTTCTGGGAAACGATCCGCGGGTGGCGGTGGTCGGGCTGGGGCGCACCGGCGTGTCGGCGGTCGGTTTCCTGCACCGCCTGGGGGTCGAATGTGTGGCGATGGACAGCCGCCCCCGGCCGCCGGGGCTGGAAGCGGTACGGCAATACGAAGGGGTCGCGGTGTTTGCCGGGGCGCTTCGTGGTGACGTATTGGCCCGGGCCACGCATATTTTGGTGAGCCCCGGACTGCCTCTGGACGAACCTGTGATACGCTTCGCCCTCGAAAGGGGCGTGGCGCTGATCAGTGATATCGACCTGTTCGCAGCGCTGGCGCGGGCGCCGGTCATTGCGGTGACAGGTTCCAACGGCAAGAGCACGGTCACCTCTCTGGTGGCGGAAATGGCCAGAGTGGCGGGAATGCGGGTCCGGGCCGGCGGCAATCTGGGAACGCCGGCGCTCGATCTGCTTTGTCCCGAATGCGATTTGTACGTGCTCGAACTGTCCAGTTTTCAACTTGAGCGGAGCCGAAAGCTCCGTCCCGATGCCGGCGCGGTGCTGAATGTCAGCCCCGATCATCTCGACCGCCATCCAAGCGTGGAGGCCTATGCCGCCATCAAGGGCAAACTGTTTGCGTGGAGCCACTGCCGGGTGGCCAACCGGGACGACCCGCTGGTGGCCGGGCTGGCGGAAAACGCCTCTGCGGCGGCCGATTCGGAACCGGGAGCCGGGAGGGGGCGGAATCCGGACCGTTGCCAAACCCCGGCGCTTTGGTTCAGCCTGGAGGATCCCGGCGCCGATTATGGCCTGCTCGATGTCCACGGTGAACCGTGGCTGGCCCGCAGGGGAGAGCCGCTGCTCGAGGCGGCCGGGGTCGCGCTTTCCGGTCGCCACAACTTGGCCAACGCCCTGGCCGCGCTGGCCCTGGCCGAAGCCGGCGGCATTCCCCTGGAACCGGCTCTGGAAGCCCTGCGCCGGTTTGGCGGCCTGCCCCACAGGATGCAGCGGGCGGGAGAAATCGACGGGGTGGTGTGGATCAACGATTCCAAGGGGACCAATGTCGGCGCCACCGAGGCGGCCATTTCCGGCCTGGAGGGGCCTGTCGTGTTGCTGGCGGGGGGCGTGGGCAAGGGGGCCGATTTCTCCTCTCTGCGACCGGCGGTGGAGGCCAAGGTCAGGATGGCCATCCTGTTCGGCAGCGACCGCCGCCTTCTGGCCGAGGCGCTGGCGCCGGCCACCCGCGTCGTCGAAGTGGAGGATCTGGAGACGGCGATGGTGGTGGCGCGGCGAAACGCCAAACCGGACGAGACGGTGTTGTTGTCGCCGGCTTGCGCCAGTCTGGACCAGTTCGAGGACTATCAGGCCCGTGGCAACCTGTTCGAATCCGTGGTGAGACGATGGCAGTCGATGGATTAGCGGTTCAAGGTGTTCGCGGAAGAGGCGTTTCGCCCTTCGACGGCTGGTTGCTGGCCGTCGCGGCGGGTCTGGTGGCGCTGGGCTTCGTGATGATGACCTCGGCCTCCGTTCACCTGCATCCGGACGAATTTTATTTCGCCCGCCGCCAGGCCCTGCATCTGCTGGTGGGGCTGGTGGCGGCGGCCGTCGTCTGGCGAGTGCCGCTTCAGGGGTGGCAACGGCTGGGGCCCGCGCTGTTGCTGCTGGGGCTGGCGCTGCTGGTGGCGGTCAAGGTGCCAGGGCTCGGGGCGACGGTCAAGGGAAGCACCCGCTGGCTCGATCTGCCGGGGGTGCGGATTCAGGTGTCGGAGCCTTTCAAATGGATCGCGGTGATTTATCTGGCAGGCTATATCGTTCGCCACCGGCCGGCGTTGCAGCGGCAGGCCGTCGCCTTGTTCCGGCCCCTGGCGCTGCTGGGGCTGGGAGCGGGACTGTTGCTGTGGGAACCGGATTTCGGCGCGGCCGCGGTGTTGATGGCGACGGCCACCCTGCTGCTGTTTCTGGCCGGCGCCAGGCTGCTGCCCCTGCTGGCGCTTTTCTCCGCCCTGGCCGCCGCCGCCGTGATGTTGGTGGTCTTTGAGCCTTACCGGATGCGGCGGCTGGTCGCCTTTCTCGATCCCTGGACCCACGCCCAGGACTCGGGTTATCAGTTGATTCAAGCGTTGATCGCCTTCGGCCGGGGCGGCTGGTTCGGATCGGGGCTGGGAAACAGTGTGCAGAAGATGTTTTACCTGCCGGAAGGCCATACCGATTTCATCCTCGCGGTGATCGGCGAGGAGCTGGGATGGATCGGCGTGACCGTGGTGATCGCGGCCTTCGCCGTCTTGCTGTGGCGGATTTTCCTGATCGCGAGGCTGGCCGAAGCGGCGGAGCTGGCTTTTGGCGCCTGGCTGGCCTATGGAATCGGGTTGTGGCTGGGGTTGTCGGTGGTGATCAATATCGGGGTCAATCTGGGGGTGTTGCCGACCAAGGGGCTGACACTCCCTCTGATGAGTTACGGAGGTGGAAGTCTGGTGGTGGACTGCATGGCGCTGGCGCTGGTGCAGCGGGTGTATCGGGAGGCCCGGGAGGTGCTGGCCGGGCGACCGGGGAGGAAACCGTGGCGAGGGTGATGATCATGGCCGGTGGCACCGGCGGGCACGTGTTTCCGGCCATGGCGGTGGCGCAGTGGCTGCGGGAACAGGGTCACGACGTGAGTTGGATGGGAACCCCCTGGGGCATGGAGTCGCGGGTCGTTCCGGCCGCCGGCTTCACCCTGGACAAGATCAGCGTCCGGGGGGTGCGGGGGAAAGGCTTCGCCTCGTTGCCGGGCGCGCCGCTGATGCTGTCGAGAGCCTTGTGGCAGGCGGACAGAATCTTGCGCCGGCGGTCTCCCCAGGTGGTGCTGGGCATGGGCGGGTTCGCGGCGGGGCCGGGGGGGGCGATGGCCTGTCTGCGGCGTATCCCGCTGGTGATTCACGAACAGAATCGTGTTCCCGGTACCACCAATCGCTGGCTGGCGCCGTGGGCCAGGCGGGTGCTGGAGGGCTTCCCGGACACCTTCGCCGACGGCCTCCATCCCTGCTGGACCGGCAACCCCTTGCGCCGGGAAATTCAACGCCTGGGCCCCAGGGATCTGCTGCCGGGCCCGGTGCTGAGGTTGCTGGTTCTGGGGGGGAGTCAGGGGGCGGCGGTGCTCAACGACATCGTCCCCCGTTCCCTGGGCGGCATGGAGAAGCGGATCAAAGTGAGGCATCAATGCGGGCGCGGCAACAAAGAGGCCGTGGAATCGGCCTATCGCGAGGCGGGCGTCGAAGCCAGGGTGACGGAATTCATCGACGACATGGCGGCTGTCTGGCAGTGGGCCGATCTGGCGATCTGCCGCAGCGGCGCCATGACGGTCAGCGAATTGGCGGCCGCGGGCGTGCCGGCGATTCTGGTACCCTATCCCTTTGCCATCGACGATCACCAGACCCGTAACGCGGAGTATCTGGTACGACGTGGCGCCGCGGTTCTGCTGCCGCAGAGCCGGTTGAGCGAGGAAACCCTGGTGGATGAAATCCAGCGACTGATCACCCGGCCGGAGCGGCTGCGGGAGATGGGCGTGGCGGCGCGCAGAGCGGCGCGCCTGGATGCGACGGAAACGGTGGCGCGGATTTGTCTGGAGGAAGTGGATGGTGCCTAAGCGTAAAGACGATGTGGAGATGGATTTTCCCCTGCGGGCGGGAAGCGAGCCCGTGCGCCGGCGGATGGCCGGCATCGGGCGAATCCATTTCATCGGCATCGGCGGGGTGGGGATGAGCGGCATCGCCGAGGTGCTCGCCAACCTGGGTTACCGGGTCTCGGGATCGGATTTGCGGGAAAGCCTGAATTTGCAACGGCTGCGCAGCATGGGGGTCGACGTGGTGGTGGGGCACGATGGCGGCCGCGTCTCGGGGGCGGACGTGGTGGTGGTTTCCAGCGCCATCACCCCCGACAACCCCGAGTGGAGGCGGGCGAAGGACGAGCGGATTCCGGTGATTTCCCGGGCGGAGATGCTGGCGGAGCTGATGCGTTTCCGCTTCGGTATCGCCGTCGCGGGCACCCACGGCAAGACCACGACCACCAGCCTGGTGGCCAGCATTCTTGCCGAGGGGGGGCTGGATCCCACTTTCGTGATCGGCGGTCGTCTCAACAGTATCGGCAGCCACGCGGCACTGGGGCGGGGGCCTTATCTGGTGGCCGAGGCCGACGAAAGCGACGCGTCCTTTCTCCATCTGGCCCCGATCATGGCGGTGATCACCAATGTGGACCGCGACCACCTGAGCACCTATGGGGGGGACTGGGGACGATTGAAAGAGACCTTCGTCGAATTCCTTCATCACTTACCCTTTTACGGCCTGGCCGTGGTCTGCCTGGACGATCCGGGGGCGGCTGAGATTCTTCCCCGGATCAACAAGCCGGTGCGGACCTACGGGCTCAACCCCGAAGCGGATCTCAGGGCCCGTGAAGTGAGGCAGATGGGACTGAAGACCCATTTCGTCGTCGAGGGGAGAGGGTTGGAACGCCCGCTGGCGGTCGAACTCAATCTGCCGGGGCGTCACAACCTGCTCAACGCCCTGGCCGCCATCGCCATCGCCCTGGAATTGGGCGTCGGTGGCGAGGCGGTTCGATCGGCCCTGGCCGGTTTCGCCGGTATCGGGCGCCGGTTCCAGGTCGGCAGGCTGCCGTGGCGGGCGGGGGAGATCACCCTGGTGGACGACTATGGGCATCATCCCCGCGAATTGGAGACGACCCTGGCGGCGGCGCGCCAGGCATGGCCGGGCAGGCGCCAGGTGCTGGTGTTCCAGCCGCACCGCTATACCCGCACCAGGGAACTGTTCGATGAATTTCTCCGGGTATTGGGCGAAGTGGATGAATTGTTGCTGCTCCCGGTCTATGCCGCCGGCGAGGCGCCCATTCCGGGCGCGGACAGCAAGGCGCTGGCGCGCTGTTTGAAAGAGTCCGGGCGGAACGTGACCTTGCTGACCTCTCTGGACGAGGTTCCCCGGGCCATGGAGGAAAGGGTGAACGAGGACGATATCGTTCTGCTCCTGGGGGCCGGCAGTATCGGCCGTCTGGCCGCCCGCTTGCATGAGGTGTTTGAATGAGCATGGCGCAACGACTTATGAACGCCCCGGCGGTGAAAGGCGAGCTCTTGTACGACGCCCCGCTGGCCGGTTTCACCACCTGGCGGGTGGGCGGTCCCGCCAGGTGCCTGTTTCGCCCCGAAGGGCGGGAGGATCTGATCGATTTTCTGGCGGCGCTTTCCCCCCGCGAACCCGTGACCTGGCTGGGACTGGGAAGCAACGTACTGGTGCGTGACGGCGGGGTGCCGGGGGTGGTGATCGTCACCGCCGGCCGCCTGCGTTCCATGTCTCTGGAAAAGGATGGACGCATTCATGTAGAGGCCGGTGTGCCCTGTGCCCATGTGGCCCGTTTTTGCAGCCTGCACGGTTTCGGAGGGGCCGAGTTCCTGGCCGGGATTCCCGGTACCATGGGGGGCGCCCTGGCCATGAACGCGGGGGCGTTCGGCGGTGAGACCTGGACCTGGGTGGACGAGGTGGAAACCGTGGACCGCTATGGCGTCGTCAGACGCCGCAAGCCCGATGATTACCGGGTTGGATATCGGCGGGTGGAGGGGCCGGAAGGGGAATATTTCCTCGCCGCCTGGTTGCGGCTGCAGCCGGGGGAGATTCAATCCGGCCAGCAGCGGATACGGGAACTGCTGGCCCGCCGCAACCGAACCCAGCCGACCCGCTGGCCCAATTGCGGTTCGGTGTTCAAGAACCCCTCCGGGGATTCCGCCGCCCGTCTGATAGAGGCGTGCGGCTTGAAAGGCAGGCGGATCGGCGGGGCGAAAATCTCGCAATTGCACGCCAATTTCATCATCAACACCGGTGGCGCCAGGGCGTCCGACATCGAGCGCCTGATCGCGCTGGCCCGGCAGGCGGTGCTGGAACGCTTCGGGATCGGGCTGGAACTGGAAGTCAGGATCATAGGGGTGGCGGCATGACGTTGGGCGATCCGGCCCGTTTCGGCAAGGTGCTGGTGGCCATGGGCGGCGCCAGCGCCGAGCGGGAGATTTCCCTGATCGGTGGCCGCGCGGTCCTGGACGCGCTGGAGCGATCGGGGGTCGATGCGGAGGCTTTGGTGGTGGGAGATCGGCCGCTGGACGATTTGCGGCGGAAGGCATGCGACCGGGTTTTCAACATGCTCCACGGCCGGGGCGGGGAAGATGGCGTGTTCCAGGGTTTGTTGGAATCTTTGGGAATCCCTTATACCGGCAGTGGGGTGCTGGGATCGGCGTTGAGCATGGACAAGCTGCGGACCAAGCTGTGTTGGCGCGGGGCCGGTCTGCCGACGCCGGACTGGCGGCTGCTCGACTCCCCGGCCGATCTCGATCGGTGCATCGAGACTCTGGGGTTCCCCGTGATCGTCAAGCCGGTTCTGGAAGGGTCGAGTATCGGTATGGCCAGGGCCGATGACCGGCGGCAGTTACGCGCCGCCTGGGAATCGGCGCGGGAGTTCGACTGCCCGGTGATGGCCGAGCGCTGGGTCGAAGGGACGGAATATACCGCCGCCTTGCTGCAGCAGCGGATGCTGCCCCTGATCCGCCTCGAAACCCCCCGCAGCTTCTACGATTACGAGGCCAAGTATCGGGCGGACAGCACCCGTTATCTGTGTCCCTGCGGTTTGCCGGCGGAGCGGGAAAGCGCCCTTCAGTCGTTGGCCCGGCGCGCATGTGAAGTGATCGGGGTGTCGGGATGGGGAAGAGTGGATTTGTTTTGCGATGCCGCGGGGCGGCCGTGGTTGATCGAGGTCAATACGGTGCCGGGGATGACGGACCACAGCCTGGTGCCGATGGCGGCGGCCGCCGCCGGGATCGCCTTCGACGATTTGGTGTGGCGGATTCTGGAAACCAGTGTCGGGACGTAAAGCGTTGCTCTGGGGGGTTGGATTGGCAAGTGCGATGGTGATGGCGGCAGGGATCTGGCGCCTGGATACCCGGTTGTTTCCGATTCGCTTCGTGCGGGTGCAGGGAAGTTTGCAGCACTTGCGGTTGAGGGAGGTGGAGCAGGCGTTGCGGCCGCTGTCGCAGGGGTATTGGTCGATCGATCTGGATCGGGTGGCGGATGCCGTCAGGCGAATTCCCTGGGTCGAGGCGGTCGTCGTCCGGCGGGTTTGGCCCGACGTGCTGGAGCTGGTCGTCCGGGAGCAGGAACCTGTGCTCAGGTGGGGGCGGGATGCCTTGTTGAACAGGCGTGGAGAGGCGTTCAAGCCTGAAACCCTCCAGGGGTACCGTCACCTTCCCGGATTGACGGGGCCTGCGAATTACCGCCGGCGGTTGTTTCGGGCCTATCACAGCATGAACGAGGCGCTGCGGCCCTTGGAGATGAGAATTCTGGAACTGGAAGTGGACTCGCGGCGGAGCTGGCGGATGAAACTGGACGGAGGGATGGAGATTCAGCTGGGAAGGGTCTCGCCGGAGGCTGTTTTCGCCCGGCTGGTGCGCGCGATGACGCGCCTGGGAAAGGACGAATGCCGGCGGATCGAGCGGCTGGATGGCCGTTACGAGCATGGATTCGCAGTTCGCTGGCAACGGCAGGGGGCGACCCGGGGAGGGAGAACTTTGAAACTGGAACGACATGGCTAAACGTAAGAACCGCAATATCATCGTCGGGCTGGATATCGGCACCTCCAAGGTGGCCGCTATCGTTGGCGAATACAATGCCGAGGAAAACGAGATCGAGATCGTCGGGATCGGCACCAATCCTTCTCGGGGATTGAAGAAAGGCGTGGTGGTCAACCTGGAATCCACCGTGCAATCGATCCAGCGCGCGGTCGAGGAAGCGGAATTGATGGCGGGGTTTCAGATTCACGCGGTCTACGTGGGGATCGCCGGCAGCCATATCCGCAGCCTCAATTCCCACGGGATCGTCGCCATCAAGGACAAGGAGGTTTCCCAGGCCGACGTGGACAGGGTGCTGGATTCCGCCAAGGCGGTGGCCATTCCGGCCGATCAGAGGCTTCTCCACGTGCTGCCGCAGGAATACATCATCGACAGTCAGACCGGCATCAAGGAACCGGTGGGCATGGCCGGTATCCGGCTGGAAGCCAAGGTACACATCGTGACCGGGGCGGTCAGCGCGGCCCAGAACATCGTCAAGTGCATCCGCCGCTGCGGGCTGGAAGTGGAGGACATCATCCTGGAGCAATTGGCTTCTTCCCATGCGGTATTGAGTGAAGACGAGAGGAATCTGGGGGTCTGTCTGGTGGACATCGGCGGCGGAACCACCGATATCGCCGTCTTCACCGACGGGGCCATCCGGCATACGGCCGTCATCCCCATCGCCGGGGATCAGATCACCAACGATATCGCGGTCGCTCTGCGAACGCCGATTCTGCACGCGGAGCGGATCAAGATCGAGCACGGTTGCGCCTTGACCCAACTGGCGGACATCGACGACATGGTCGAGGTGCCCAGCATTGGAGAGCGTCCCCCCCGCAGGATATCGCGGCAGAATCTGGCTGAGATCGTCGAACCGCGTTGCGAGGAGTTGTTGCTGCTGATTCAGGCGGAACTGCGGCGCAGCGGTTTCGACGATCTGATCGCCGGCGGGGTGGTGCTGACCGGAGGCTGCTCGAAGTTGGAGGGGTTGGTGGAACTGGCCGAAGAAATCTTCCACATGCCGGTGCGGCTGGGGATGCCCAGGCATGTCACCGGGCTGACCGACGTGATCTGCAATCCGGCCTATGCCACCGGTGTGGGATTGTTGCTGTTCGGTCAGGAAAATCAGGTATCGCTGGGTATGAGCGACGACGAGTCGGGGCTCCGTGCCTTATGGAGACGGATGTGCAGCTGGTTTCAGGGGAATTTTTGAGTTTTCGTTGTTTGGATGATGGTGTTTTTGTCAATCTGAGGTGAGGAGATAAGACGATGACTTTCGAAATGGTAAATGATTACAACCAGAATGCGGTAATCAAGGTGATCGGGATCGGCGGCGGCGGAAGCAATGCCGTGGACCATATGGTCAACAGCAACATCGAAGGGGTGGAGTTCATCTGCGCCAATACCGATGCCCAGGCCTTGCGCAAGGCGTCCGCCAGCAAGGTGTTGCAGATAGGTGGCGAGTTGACCAAGGGACTGGGGGCCGGTGCCAACCCCGAAGTGGGCAAACAGGCGGCCATGGACGACCGGGACCGGATTCACGAGATGATCGAAGGCTCGGACATGGTGTTTTTGACCGCCGGAATGGGTGGCGGCACCGGCACCGGCGCGGCGCCGGTGTTTGCCGAGATCGCCAAGGAACTGGGGGTACTGACGGTGGCGGTGGTGACCAAGCCGTTTCCTTTCGAAGGGATCAAACGGCAGAAAGTCGCCGAACAGGGCATCGCGGAGCTGGGGCAGTACGTGGATTCCCTGATTACCATCCCCAACGAAAAGCTGTTGCAGGTGTTGGGAAGCGATGCCAGCCTGCTTCAGGCTTTCGCTTCGGCCAACGATGTGTTGCTGGGCGCGGTGCAGGGGATCGCCGAACTGATCACCCGGCCGGGGCTGATCAACGTGGATTTCGCCGACGTGCGCACGGTGATGTCGGAGATGGGCATGGCGATGATGGGGACGGGTTCGGCCACCGGGGAAAACCGGGCCTCGGAAGCGGCCAAGGACGCGATCGCCAGCAAACTGCTGGAAGACGTCAACCTGCAGGGCGCCCGCGGCATTCTGGTCAACATCACCGGCGGTCTGGATTTGTCCATCGGCGAATTCAACGTGGTGGGCGATACCGTCAAGGAATTTGCTTCGGAGGAAGCCGTGGTGGTGGTGGGAACCGTCATCGATCCCGAGTTGCAGGACGAGATCCGGGTGACGGTGGTGGCCACGGGTCTGGAGGACGCCAATCGGGTCGCCGCGGTGGGCGATGCGGCGGAACCCCCGGTCAGGCTGGTGGAGAAGAAGAACGACGGTGAAGTGGACTATGACCGCCTGGACCGTCCCACGGTGATCCGCCAGCGACCGGAGAAGACCGTCAAACGGCCCGCCAGGGTGGCGAACGGATTGCCCGCTCAGGAGGAGGATCTGGATTATCTGGACATTCCCGCCTTCCTGCGCCGTCAGGCGGATTGAACGGGCGGTTGGATGGGGGTGGTTGCGCCCCGCCCCCGTCTACAACCGCATCGGCATGACGATGTGGCGGACGCCTGGATCCTCCGGATCCTGGAGCAGGCAGGTCAGGTTTTGTTCGGCGAAGGACAGGGTGATCGTGTCCGCTTCCAGGTGGGAAACGGCATCGGCCATGTAGGAGGCGTTGAAGCCGGCGCTGAAACGCGGCCCCTCATACAGCACCTCCAGTTCTTCCTCCGCCTCTTCCTGTTCCGGGTTGTGGGCCGACAGTTTGAGCAGATTCCCGTCGACGTCGAAACGGATGCCGCGGTATTGCTCGTTGGAAAGGATGGAGACCCGGGAAATGGCGTCTTTCAGTGCCTGGCGGTCACAGGTGATCGTGCCGGCGACCTGCTGGGGAAAAACCCGCTGGTAGTTGGGATAACGCCCGTCTATCAGCTTGGCGGAGAAGACGACGTCCGGCAATACCAGGCGGATGGCGTTGTCCGTGAGGTGCAGGGCCAGGGAGTGCTCGTCGCTTTCCAGCAGACGGGAAAGCTCCTGGACGCCTTTGCGGGGAACGATGGGTTGCTTCAGCGCCTCCACCGGTTGCTCCAGGGGCTGCTGGCACCAGGCCAGCCGGTGCCCGTCCGAAGCGATGGCGCGTATGGTGTCTCCTTCCAGCTCCAGCAACAAGCCGTTGAGATAGTAACGGACATCCTGCTGCGCCATGGCGTAGAGGGTTTTGCCCAGTAATTTGCGCAGGGATTCGCCGCCGATGCGGGCTTCCGTTTCTTCCCCTTTCAGCTGGAACTCGGGAAAGCCGTCGCTGGGGAGAGTGGCCAGGGAGAAACGACTGCGTCCCGCCTTGAGCGTCAGGGCGCCTTCGCTTTTCAGCGAGCAGTGAACCTGGGTTCCGGCCGGTAACAGCCGGCAGATGTCCAGCAGCTTTCTGGCGGGCACCGTGGTCTCTCCCTCCGTGCCTTCTATCCTGGTGCGGGTGATCAACTCGATTTCCAGGTCGGTGCCGACAATCGTCAGGTAATCATCGTGAACGCGCAACAGAACGTTCGCCAGAATGGGCATGGTGGAGCGGCGTTCGATCACGCCGGCCACTTTTTGCAAGGCTTCGAGCAGAATGTCTCGGGTGGTGGTGAATTGCATGGATGATGAAACTCAGTTGGTGAGCAGGTGTAGCAGGGTGGCGTAATCCTCGGCGATCTTGCTGTCGGATTCCTTCAGTTCCTCCACCTTGCGGCAGGCGTGGAGAACCGTGGTGTGATCGCGGCCGCCGAAATATTCGCCGATTTCGGGCAGGCTGTGATTGGTGAGTTCCTTGGCCAGCGCCATGGCGATCTGGCGGGGGCGGGTGATCGAACGGGTGCGCCTGCTGGACAGAATGTCGGCGACCCGGATCTTGTAATAATCGGCGACGGTCTTCTGGATGTTTTCCACGTTGATCAGCTTGTCCTGGACGGCAATCAGATCCCGCAGCGCCTCCTTGGCGAACATCAGCGTGATCGGTTCCCCGGTGAACTGGGCCCGGGCCGTGACCCGGCGCAACGCCCCCTCCAGTTCGCGGACGTTGGAGCGGATGCGTTTGCCGATGAAAAAAGCCACTTCCTCGGGAAGATCCACCCCCCAGTGCTGGGCCTTGCTCATCAGAATGGCGACCCGGGTTTCCAGGTCCGGCGGCTCGATGGCCACCGGCAGCCCCCAGCCGAAGCGGGATTTGAGCCTTTCCTCGAGACCTTCGATCTCCTTCGGATAACGGTCGCAGGTCAGGACCACCTGATGCTTGTTCTCCAGCAGGGTGTTGAAGGTGTGGAAGAATTCCTCCTGGGAACGTTCCTTGCCGGCGAAGAACTGGATGTCGTCGACCAGGAGGGCGTCCACGGTGCGGTAATACTCCTTGAAGGCGTTGATGGCGTTGTGTTGCAGCGCGGTGACCATGTCCGAGACGAAACGTTCGGAATGCAGATACACCACGTTGGCGCCGGGGTTGCGTTCCACGATCAGATTGCCGATGGCGTGCATCAGATGGGTCTTGCCGAGCCCGACACCGCCATAGATGAACAAGGGGTTGTAGGCCAGGCCGACGTTTTCGGCCACCTGGGCGGCGGCGGCCTTGGCGAACTGGTTGGATTTGCCTTCGACGAAGGTGGCGAAGGTGAAAGCGGGGTTCAGATTGTTGGCGCCGGGCTTCTTTTTGCGCGGTTTCGCCGTTTTGGCGCCGAAATCGGGCCTGGCCGCGGCCTCTTCAGAGGTTTTTTTCCGGTTTCCGACCTCCAGGACGACATGGGGCGCCTGGCTCCCGCTGTTTGGCAGGGCGGCTTCGATCCGCTCCATGAAATTTTTCCGCACCCATTCCAACACGAACTGATTGGGCGCCAGAAGGCGCAGTTCCGATCCGTTTTCCTCTGCCTGCAAAGGGCGGATCCAGGTGTTGAACTGTTGCGGCGGGATTTCGTGTTCAAGTTTTTGGATACACCTGTTCCAGAGATTGCTCATGGGATTTGGACCTTGCGTCTGTGGGGTTGAACTGCCGTTCCGGAGCGCGAGACAGGGTGGCCACGGTGCCCGGACGGATACTATACCGGATTTGCCAGGAGGTCACACTAGTGTCTCCCCAATTTTCCCAAGCGGTCAGCGCAAGGCATTGATATACGGATAAAAAGGGGTTCAAAACGAGAGGATCGGGGTTCCTGATCGGGTAAAATGTGTATAGCAATAACCCATTGA